>OCVV011343153.1_pt1 | contig 13973 bp, 13 predicted proteins | sample 1539721 | NCBI WGS metagenome assembly OCVV01 (sample SAMN02144230, study PRJEB22623) | gut metagenome | biome: sheep rumen | host: Ovis aries | place: New Zealand
AAGAGAGTGGATGAAGGAAGAACTTAAGAAACTTGGTTTTGAATTCAGAGATTCAATGAGCAACTTTGTATTTGCCACACATCCAAAGTACAAGGCTAAAGATATATTGGAATATCTTAGAAGTAACAAGGTATTGGTAAGATATTTTAATATTCCTAGAATTGATAACTATCTTAGAATATCAGTTGGTACAGATGAACAGGCAAACAAGCTTATAGCATTATTAAAAGACTATATTAAATAATAATCGGAGGATAAGATGAAGTTTATATTAGATATATTAAAAGGTGCAGTTATGGGATTGGCCAATGTAATACCAGGAGTAAGTGGCGGCACTATGGCTGTATCAATGGGTATATATGATAAATTAATTAATTCAATTACCCATCTTTTTAAAGACTTTAAGCGATGCTTTATGACACTTCTTCCAATAATAATTGGTATGGCAGTAGGTATTGTTGGCTTATCAGTTGTTATTGAGTGGTTGTTTGGAGTAGTTCCAATTCAGACAAATCTTCTGTTTATAGGTCTTATAGTTGGCGGCGTTCCAATGATATATGCAAGAGTAAAGAGTACAAAGGTTAAAATATGGCACATTCTTGGCTTTGTTATCTTCTTTGGTTTAGTTGTTGGACTTGCATTTATCCAGCATGATACTGAAATTGAAAAGTCTAAAATCGAAGCACAGAGAGAAGAAGAGAAGAAGATTGAGAAAGAAGCTGATAACTTCCAACTTTCTGAAGAAGTACAGGCATTTGAAATTAACGGAGCGCATCTGGCTCTTATGTTTGGAGCGGGAGTAATTGCTTCAGCAACTATGGTTATCCCTGGAGTATCAGGTTCTATGATGATGATGCTTATGGGAATCTATACACTTATCATTGGTCTTGTAAGTGGTTTTATAAAATCGGCCCTGGCTGGTAACTGGGATGCAGTTATAAACTGCGTAAAACTTCTGATTCCATTTGGTATAGGTGTTATAGTTGGTATTCTTGGAATTGCCAAGATTATAGAACTTCTTATTAGCAAGGCAGAGGCATTAACATTCTGGTGTATCTTAGGACTTATAGCAGGATCGCCATTTGCTATCGTTATAGTTAATATTGAGAAATTCCATAAGATTAACTTCGTAAGTGGGTTAACAGGTCTTGTTGCTCTTGTAATCGGCTGCGTCGTAGCCTTCTTCCTTGGAGGTTCTGAAGAAGATAAAAAAGAGGTTAAGGAAGCCGCGTAAGCATTAGGAAGAAGAATGGATAGTTATAGTGGATTCGCCTATGTATATGACACCTTTATGGATGAAACTCCTTATGAAGAGTGGAAGGATTACATAGTTGAGATATTAAAGGACAATGGAATAGATGATGGCTTAGTCCTTGATTTAGGCTGCGGTACAGGTACTCTTACAAGACTTTTATCTGACTCAGGTTACGATATGATTGGAGTAGATAACTCAGAAGATATGCTATGCGTAGCAAGAGAGTATGAGATGGATGAAGATGGCAGCCTGGAGGAAAGTAATATTCTTTACCTTTGTCAGGATATGCGTCAGTTTGAACTATATGGAACAGTAAGAGCGGTTATATCAGTATGTGATTGTATCAATTATCTTCTTGAAGATGAGGATATAGTTTCCACATTTAAACTGGTTAATAACTATCTGGATAAAGAAGGACTTTTTATCTTTGACTTTAATACAACTCACAAATACAGAGATGTAATAGGTGATACAGTTATAGCTGAGAATAGAGAAGAGTGTAGTTTCATTTGGGATAATTATTATGACAATGAAACTAAGATTAATGACTATGTCATAACTATCTTTAGCAAGGTAGAAGCAGAAGATGAAGAAGATGACAATCTCTATGAGAAGTTTCAGGAAGAGCACTTTCAAAAGGGGTATGACCTTGATGATATGAAGCGTATGCTTGACCAGGCTGGGATGGAATTTGTCAGAGCATTTGACACAGATACGGGGAAAGAAGTAACCATGGATTCAGAAAGAATCACAGTTATTGCTAAAGAGAAATTCATGGAAGGAAAGTTATATATTAATGAGTGATAGAATAATAAGAGCTACGGCAGCAGGTGCTATGATAAGAGCATTTGTCTGTGATACCAGAGAGCTTGTTCAAACTGCATATGAGCATCATGATACATATCCTGTTGTAACAGCTGCCCTTGGCAGAAGTCTTACTGCAGCAGCTATGATGGGAGTTATGCAAAAGAATGAAGATGAAAAGCTTACTCTTAAGATAGATGGTAATGGCCCTATAGGTAATATTGTTGTTACCGCTAACAGTCAGGCAATAGTAAAAGGTTATGCAAGCAATCCGCATGTGGATATTCCTCTTAAGCCTTCAGGAAAACTTGACGTTTCAGCTGCTGTTGGAAAAGGAAGTATAACTGTAATTAAAGACCTGGGACTTAAGGAGCCTTACGTAGGAACAACAGATATTATTAGTGGTGAGATAGCAGAAGATATTACATATTATTTTAGCGTATCTGAGCAGGTACCATCTTCTGTAGGACTTGGTGTTTTAGTTGATACTGACTTATCTGTTAAAAGAGCAGGTGGCTTTATATTACAGCTTATGCCATCAGCAACAGATGAAGTTATTGATAAGCTTGAAAGTAACATTTCTAAGGTTACCAGTGTAACAGCCTTATTTGAAGAAGAGGGAAACTTAGAAGCAATTCTTGGAAAGTTACTAGAAGGTTTTGATGTAGAAATTACAGATGAGATAGTTCCAAAGTTTGAATGCGGATGCTCGAAAGAAAAGGTAAGAGATGCTCTTAGTCTTATTAAAAAAGAGGAAATTAGAAGCATGATAGATGATGGACAGCCAGTAGAAGTTCACTGCGATTTTTGCAATACATATTACAAGTTTGAAATAGATGAATTAAAGGCAATACTTGAAAAGTAGAACGAAGGAAAGGCAGGGCAATTAGTATGAGTAAAGTAGCAATAGTATTTTCTGACGGAGTAGAAGAAATCGAAGGCCTTACAGTAGTTGATTTAGTTAGAAGAGCAAAAATCCAAATTGATATGATATCAATTAAGGATACAAAAACTATAGAAGGTTCTCATGGAATTAGCTTCCAGACAGATATGTTATATAAGGATGCAGATATAGATTCTTATGATATGCTTGTTCTTCCGGGTGGACCTGGAACACAGAATCTTAAAGCATATAAACCGCTTCATGAGGATATTATTAAGTTCAATGCTGCCGGAAAGAATATTGCAGCAATATGTGCTGCCCCAACAGTATTTGGTATGCTTGGTCTTCTTAAAGGAAAGAATGCATGCAGTTTCGAAGCTTGTGAAGAAGGTCTTATAGGAGCTAAGGTTCTTCGAGATGAAGTAGTTACAGACGGCAATATTACAACTTCAAGAGGAGTTGGAACTGCTATAGCATTTGCACTTAGATTAGTAGAAATATTAAAGAGTAAAGAAGAGGCAGATGCTCTTGGAAAGAGCATAATGTATAAATTATAATTCTTACCTTGTTGGAATAAAGAGTTAGGGAAGCTGTAGTATAGATGAAAAGTTTATTAAAATATTTTAAAGGCTATATAAAAGAATGTATATTAGGTCCTTTATTTAAACTTTTAGAAGCCAGCTTTGAACTTATTATTCCGCTTATAGTTGCAGATCTTATCGATAAAGGTATAGGCCATGGCGATAATCATTATATTATTAAGATGGCCTTACTTATGATAGGGTTTGGGCTGGTTGGTTTTGTTATATCTATTACAGCACAGTACTATTCGGCTAAAGCTGCAACAGCTTTTAGTACAAAGGTACGTAGTGCACTATTCTCACATATTCAGACACTTTCCTACACTGAAATTGATAACTTAGGTACCGCTGGCCTAATTACACGTATGACCAGTGATATAAACCAGCTCCAAAATGGAGTTAACATGACCCTTAGACTTTTTCTAAGGTCTCCTTTTGTTGTACTTGGTGCAACTATTATGGCATTTACGATTAATGTAAAAGCCGCCTTGATTTTTGTGATTACAATAGTGCTGCTTTCTATAGTTGTATTTGGAATTATGCTTATTACTATTCCTCTCTACAGAAAGGTTCAAAAGGGGCTTGATAAGGTTCTTGGCCTTACCAGAGATAATCTCAATGGAGTTAGGGTAATAAGGGCATTTGCTCTTGAAGATAATGAGATAAAAACATTTGCTGGGGAGAACGACCAGTATGTAAAGATACAGCTTCTTGTTGGAAAAATATCAGCACTTCTTAATCCTCTTACATTTGCAATGGTTAATCTTGCCACTGCATATCTTATATACAGGGGAGCTGTTAAAGTTGACACAGGTATACTTACAGTTGGACAGGTAGTTGCCTTAGTGAACTATATGTCTCAGATATTAGTTGAACTTATTAAGTTTGCTAACTTTATCTATCTTGATATTAAGGCACTTGCCTGCGCAGATAGAATAGAAAGCGTTCTTCTTATTAAATCTTCCATGAAGGAAGGAGATAAAGAAGAAGGAGACGAAGGCAAGAAAGGTCAGGTTATATTCGATCAGGTATCTCTTAGATATGACAAGACTCAGGATGAAGCTATAGAGAATATCTCTTTTACAGCTGGTGCTGGTCAGCTTATAGGAATAATTGGCGGTACAGGTTCGGGAAAAACATCTTTGGTAAATATGATTCCTAGATTCTATGATGCCAGCAAAGGTGCTGTCTATGTAGATGGAGTAGATGTTAAAGATTATACATATGAGGGGCTTAGAAAGCGTATAGGTATAGTTCCTCAAACCAGTGTCTTATTTGCTGGAACCATTAGAAGCAATATGAAATGGGGAGCTAAGGATGCAAGTGATGAGGATATATATAAGGCACTAAAAATAGCTCAGGCAGCAGAATTTGTAAAAGATGCTGGAGGACTTGATGCACCTGTTTCAGAAGGCGGAAAGAACTTCTCGGGAGGACAGAGGCAGAGACTTGCTATTGCAAGAAGCCTTGTTTCATGTCCTGAGATATTAATTCTAGACGATAGCTGTAGTGCCCTTGACTTTGCTACAGATGCAGCTCTAAGACAGGGGCTTAAAGAGATGGATAATAGTCCAACTATCTTCCTAATTGCTTCTAGAACATCTTCCATTATGAAGGCGGATTTAATTATAGTTCTTGAAGATGGAAGAGTAGACGGTATGGGTAAACATGAGGAATTATTAAAGAACTCTTCTGTTTATCAGGAAATATACTATTCACAGAACGGAGGTAGGGATAATGAGTAAGACAAAAAACTCTAACTGGCCTCTATATAAAAAGATACTTAAGTATATAGGAAGGTATAAAATACTACTTCTTATATCTCTTATTATGGCTGCTATAAACTCTGCTTTGGCACTATATCTACCTGTGCTTACAGGTAAAGGGGTTGATACCATAATAGGTAAGGGAGAGGTGGACTTTACATCCCTGTTTAAGGTTATAAAGACTATGGGAATCATAATCTTTATAAGTGCCCTTTCAGGCTGGATTATGAATGCCCTTAATAATAGGGTTACCTTTGATGTTGTAAGAGATATTCGTAAAGAAGCCTTCAACAAGCTTCAAAGGATGCCTCTTTCTTATATTGATTCAAGTCCCAAGGGGGATATAGTCAGCAGGATTATAGCTGATATTGATCAGATAGCAGATGGACTTTTGCTTGGCTTTACCCAGCTCTTTACTGGCATAATAACTATATTTGGCACCTTGCTATTTATGTTATTTATTGAGGCTAGAATTGCTTTACTTGTTGTAGTTGTTACACCTTTATCAATACTTGTTTCATCATTTATTGCAAGGAAGACCCATAAGCATTTTATAAAACAGTCAGAGGCTAAGGGAAAACAAACAGCATTAATCAATGAATATGTAGGTAATGAGAAGGTCCTTATTGCATTTGGACATGAGGATGAAGCTGTAGAGGATTTTGATAATGTTAATGAGGAATTAAAACATATATCCTTTAAGGCAACTTTCTACTCATCACTTACTAATCCAAGTACCCGCTTTGTTAACAATCTGGTATATGCTTTGGTTGCACTAACAGGAGGACGCTGCTGCGTAAAGGGACTGATGACTGTAGGACAGTTAACCAGTTTCCTCAGCTATGCCAATCAGTACACTAAGCCATTTAATGAGATATCAAGTGTTATTACAGAACTTCAGAATTCTGTAGCATGTGCGGGACGAGTTTTTGAACTTATAGATCAGGATGAGCAGGTACCTGATAATAAGGATGCATATGTCTTAGAAGACGCAAGAGGAAGCATTCTTATAAAGAATATGTCATTTGCTTATAGCGAAGATAAACCTCTTATAGAGAACTTTAATCTTGATGTTAAGCCAGGACAGAGGGTAGCTATAGTTGGGCCTACAGGATGCGGTAAGACAACATTTATCAACCTTCTTATGAGGTTCTATGATCCTGTAGATGGAGATATTATTATAGATGGTATGCCTTCAAGTAATATAACCAGAAAGAGCCTTAGATTATCATTTGGTATGGTTCTTCAGGATACGTGGCTAAGAAGGGGAACTGTAAGAGATAATATTACCCTTGGCCGGGAAGGCATAACTGATGAAGAGGTTATAGAGGCCGCTAAAAAAGCAAGGGCTCACAGTTTTATTAAGAGACTTGAAAATGGCTATGATACAGTGCTTGGAGAAGATGGAGGTATCTTATCTCAGGGACAAAAGCAACTTATATGCATAGCCAGAGTCATGCTTAGAATACCACCTATGCTTATACTTGATGAAGCAACAAGTTCAATCGATACAAGAACTGAAATAAAGATACAGGAGGCCTTCCAGACACTTATGGAGGGCAGAACAAGTTTTATAGTTGCACATAGACTATCAACAATTAGAAGCGCTGATGTTATACTAGTTATGAAAGACGGGCACATCATAGAATCTGGTAAGCATGAGAAATTATTAGCTGATGGCGGATTCTATGCTAATCTATATAATAGCCAGTTTAGCTAAAAAGGGAGAAGACTTATGTCAGGGAAAAAGTTACTTAAAATAGTATTACCAACACTTATTATTTTTATAATTGCGGCTGTAGGGCTTGGAGTTATAATTAGCGGTTCTAAGCGTGTTAATAAGATGGGGAAAACTAAAAAAGCACCATCAGTTAATAATCTTGCAGATGACAACGGCCAGGCATTTGTAGAAGAAGAGATAGTAGATAGTCTTGTAGAAGAGGAAGTAGAAGATGAAACTATCTTTATTGACAGAAATGCTATAGCACAGTCAGGTCCTCTTAATACAGGAAACCTAACAGAAGCTGGCGACGGCTATGAAGGTATCAAAGGAACAGGAGATTATAACTACGGTGAAGCACTACAAAAATCCCTGCTTTTCTATGAATTACAGCGTTCGGGTGATATAGATGAATCCAATGTAAGGTGCAACTGGCGAGGGGATTCCTGCCTTAACGACGGAGCAGACAATGGCCTGGATTTATCAGGTGGCTGGTTTGATGCAGGAGACAATGTGAAGTTTAACCTTCCTATGGCTTATACAGCATCAGTTCTTGCCTGGTCAATATATGAAGATAAAGATGCATATAAAGAAGCGGGCCAGCTTGACTATGCCATGGCTAATATAAAGTGGGCTAATGATTACTTTATCAAATGCCACCCAGAAGATAATGTTTACTACTATCAGGTTGGAAATGGCTCTATAGACCATTCATGGTGGGGACCAGCAGAATGTGTTGAAACTGCCACAGAAAGACCTTCATATAAGGTTACAAAAGATTCTCCAGGTTCATGTGTTGTTGCTGAGACAGCAGCCTCCCTTGCGGCTTGTAGTAAGGTATATGAAGGTACTGATGATGAGTATTCAGAACTTTGCCTTGAGCATGCTAAGTCGCTCTTTAAATTTGCTGAAGATACAAAGAGTGATGCTGGCTATACAGAAGCCAATGGTTTCTACACATCTAACAGCGGTTTCTATGACGAACTTGCCTGGGCAGGTACATGGCTTTACATAGCTACAGGTGAAGAGGAATACCTTGATAAGGCAGAGGAGTATTATTCTCAGGCATGCCAGGATTATAACTGGGCTCTTTGCTGGGATGATGTTCACATAGGTGCAGCTACACTTCTTGCTAATATTACTGGAGATAAGAAATATAAGGATGCAGTGGAGACTCATCTTGATTACTGGACTACAGGAACAAGTGATGGAGACCGCATAACATATACTCCAGAAGGTCTTGCATGGCTTGATACATGGGGATCTCTTAGATATGCAACAACGACAGCATACGTAGCTTCTGTATATTCGACATACGATTGCTGCGATAAGGCTAAGAAAGATACATATTGGAACTTTGCTGTGAGCCAGTGTAATTACGCTCTTGGCGATACAGGTTTCTCATACCAGATAGGATTTGGCAATAACTATCCTATGGCTCCACATCACAGAACTGCTCAGGGTTCATATGTTAATAATATGAATGAGCCAGCAGAGCATAGGCATACTCTTTATGGTGCACTTGTTGGTGGCCCAGATGCCAATGATGGATATGTAGATGAAGTATCAAACTATACAACTAACGAAGTTGCCTGTGATTACAATGCTGGATTTACAGGACTTCTTGCTAAGATGTACTCAGAGTATCATGGAGAAACTCTTAAGGACTTTGGTGCTGTAGAGCAGCCAGAAGAAGAGATAAGTGCTGAGGCCTGTGTCAATGTTGATGGCCAGGACTTTATTGAGATTAGGGCATTTGTCTATAATAAGTCAGCTTGGCCTGCAAGAGTGGCTAAGAACCTTGAGATGAGATACTACGTAGATCTTTCAGAAGTATATAACGAAGGAAAGACAGTAGATGATATAGAGATAACAACTAACTACATGCAGGGCGGAGCAGTTAATGGCCTTGTATGTCAGGATGAGGATAATCAAATATATTACTTATCTGTAGACTTTTCCGAAGATAAAATCTATCCAGGCGGACAGGATGCATATAAGAGAGAAGTTCAGATAAGAATGAGAAATCCAGAAGGTAGCTGGGATAATTCTAATGATCCTTCATATGCCTGCCTTAGCTCTAGCGAGATAGTGCCAGCTAGTACATTTGCCTTATTTGAAGATGGAGAGCTGGTATACGGACAGGAACCATAATATGAAATATAAGAAGTCTCTAATCATAGTTGTATCCATCATGCTTATACTTCTGGGTACTGCATTTGGAGTGCTTGTTTATAGGCATTATCATTCATTTAAGTATTCAAAATCCCTGGATGAGATTCTTGTTACAATAAGTGATAACAATATTACCCTTCGTGAGATGTCTTATTATGTAATAAAGGTGGAAAATGAGGGCAATGAAGCTGCTCTTATTTATGATTCTAAGAATCCCACCAGTTACTGGGGTTGTTATATGAATGATGAATTTAAAAGGTCGGGATTTGTAACAGAACTTGCAAAACTATCTGCCATGGACTGTTGTATTCGTGATAATATATATTATCAGGAAGCTCTTAAGGCCAATTACAGGTTATCAGAAGAAGAGATAAGTGATATTAAGTATTCAGGTGAAGAAGAATATAATCATATGACTAAAAGACAGAAGGATACCTGTGGTCTAAATCCTGAACTTGTAGGTGATATTAAGGTTAAGGAAGAAACAGCCCACAGCTATATCAGATATCTTTCAGGCCTTTATGATGAGGACGAGATTATAGATAATGCCAAGGTTATAGGTAATGTTTCTTCGCTATATGATATTGGCGGAGAATACTATGAAAGTCTTAAAGAGTCCTATAATGTTCAGATTAATCAGGAACTTTGGGATAAGGTTAGAATAGGTTTTGTAACTATTAATTAGGATGGTGGAGAATTGCGCTTTGACGAAATACCAGCAAAATCAAAAATAGTAATAACAGTTACTAATGGAAGTGATCTTCAGGCAAGATTTCTAACAAAAGTTATGCGTAACTGTCAGGAATATCTTATGGTTATTCCTTTTAAGCATAAAGGGCTCAGAATAAACTTCTCTGGTAAGAATGTAAAGATTCATATGGAATACAGAGATAATGAAGGAAGGCTTTGGACATATAGAAATTGCAAGATTCTTCTGATGAAGAAGGATGGCCTTATATTCCATAAGCTTTTATCTCCTATGACTGTTGGAATTGAAAACCGAAGAGGCGGACGAAGATTCTTTTTATGGGATAATTGTACAGTGGAAATAGATGGAATAGATACTCCGATATATACCAAGATAAGAGACATAGGACCGGAAGGTATATCTTTTGTGATAGATGCAAAAAAGGGGCTTCCGCTTAAAGAGGGAACCAATGTAAAGTGTATATTTAAAACCAATCAGGGGGATGTTATTACAACAGAAGCCATGATTGTTCGTAAAGAGGCACTTGAAAAATATACGGTATATGGATGCAAGGTTGATAATCCGTCACCTCTGTTTACCTCGTATGTGGCATACCAGGAAAGAAAGAATATTGTTATTGATGCTGACATATAGGGTGGCTTGTAATAATTATAAAATAAAAGTATAATTTAGAATGTTAAGTATATTAGATGGGAGGATATTGATATGGCTGATAATAAAGTAGTTGGGGATGTTGAAGAGGAAGACATCAAGTTTAAAGAAAGAAAAAGATGGGTATTCTTTGGCCTGCCTTTTACTTTTACAAAATACATTATCACAGATAATATGATTACTAGAAATGAAGGTTTTCTTAGTAAAGTAGAGAACGACTGCTATATGTATAAAGTAGTTGATGTTAGACTGGTAACATCATTCTTCGAGAGAATCTTTAAGCTTGGAACTGTTATCTGTTATACAGGTGATACAACTGATAAAGAACTTAAACTTATTCATGTTAAGCATGCTAAGGCTATTAAGAATTATATTCTTGAAGCATCTGAAGCAGCAAGACTTAAGAGAAGAACAATCAATACTATGAGTCTTAATACAGGAGACATCTCTGATGTTGATGATGTAGACGGTGTAGATTGATTGGTATAAACTCTTAAATATGTAATTTTGATTCTAGCGCGGGACGGGTTACTCCGTTCCGCGTTTTAATGATAGGAAGATAATATGATGACTAAAAGACAGCTTGAAAAGTATATAGAAGAGCTTGGACAAAAAGGAAGTGTACTTGGGCTTGAGTCTATAAAGACTCTTCTTGATAAAATGGGAAATCCCCAGGACAGGCTTAAATTTGTTCACATAGCCGGTACTAATGGAAAAGGGTCAGTGCTGGCATTTACCTCTACTATACTTAAGGCAGCTGGATATAAGGTGGGCCGTTATATTTCACCGGTTATATACGAATATAGGGAGAAGATTCAGGTGGGTGGAAAGTATATTACCTGGAATGCCCTTCTTGAAGGTATGTCATATATCAAAGAGATAATTGATGGAATAGTAGAGGATGGAGGTACATCTCCAACTCTATTTGAGGTGGAAACAGCTCTTGCATTCTGGTATTTCGATAGAATGGGCTGCGATATTGTTGTTCTTGAAACTGGACTTGGTGGCAGAGACGATGCGACCAATGTAATCAAAACTACCCTTATCGAAGCATTTGCCAAGATATCTATGGACCATATGCAGATACTTGGAAAGACCTTAAAGGATATTGCCACTGTTAAGAGCGGAATTATTAAGGATAATACAATTGTTATTACACAAAGACAAAAACAAGAAGTTTTAGATGTAATATCGGAGGTTTGTTATAAGAAAAGATCAAAGCTTATCGAAGCTGAAGAGATAAAAAATATAAAATATAATATTAAAAATCAAAGCTTTGATTACAAAAATTATAAGAAATTAAAACTGTCTCTCCTTGGAGTATGGCAGTTTGAAAATGCTGCTGAGGCTATAGATATAGTTCAGGCTCTTAACGAGCTTGGTTATAATATTGATGAGAAAGCTATAAGAAAAGGATTATCTTCTACTGTATGGAATGGTAGATTTACTATTATAAATAAAAAGCCTCTTATTATAATGGATGGAGCACATAATGAAGATGCCTCCATAAGACTTAGGGAAAGTATAGAAGCATATTTAAAGGATAAAGAACTTGTATATATAGTTGGAGTTCTTGCCGATAAAGAGTATAACAAGGTTCTTGACAACACTCTGGACCTTGCCAAATGTGTTGTAACCCTTACTCCTCCAGAGAATAAGAGGGCACTACCATCGGCAGACCTAGCAAAAGAGGCTCTTAAGTATAATAAAAATGTTAGCACTGCTGATTCTGTTGAGGAAGCCCTGGAGATGGCTACGTTGCTAGCGGGTAAGGATTGTGTTATCATTGCCTTTGGTTCCCTTTCATATCTTGGAAGGTTAGATAAGGCAGTTAAGAAAATGTATGGTGGACTGTAATGGTTGATGAGAAGAAGATAATAGAAGGCGTAAAGCTTATGCTTGAAGGCATAGGCGAAGATACAAATAGAGAAGGCTTAAAGGATACTCCGGCAAGAATCGCAAGAATGTATTCTGAGATTTTTGCGGGAATTGATCTGGATGCAAAAGACCATTTGCATAGAACATTTACTTCTGAATCTGATGACATAGTTGTTGAGAAAGACATAACTTTCTACTCTATGTGTGAACACCACTTTATGCCCTTCTATGGTAAAGCTCATATTGCTTATATTCCTGATGGTAAGATTGTTGGAATCAGTAAGCTTGCCAGATGCGTTGAAGTGTATGCAAAGCGTCCACAAATACAGGAAAGACTTACTTCTCAGATAGCAGAAGCTATTATGAAAGAACTTTCTCCAAAGGGAGTTATGGTTATGCTCGAGGCTGAGCATATGTGTATGACCATGAGAGGTGTTAAGAAGCCTGGAACTAAGACAGTTACCCTGTCAAAAAGAGGTCTCTTTGAAAAAGATGACAAATTATGTGATACCTTCTTTAGATTAGTTGGAGAAGGAAGCAGGTAGAGAAGATGCTTGATAATATCTATATTGAAGATTTAAAAATATTCGCAAGACACGGTTACTTCGACTTTGAAAAAGAGAACGGACAGTTCTTTTACGTTTCTGCAAGACTTTATCTTGACTTTCAGAAGGCAGGCAGAACCGACAATCTGGATCTTACTGTAGATTATAGCAAGGCATGTGAATATATAACTAAATTCATGACTGATAATATATATGACACTATAGAAGCGGTTTCGGAAAAACTAGCAGAATCTCTTCTTAATAAATATCCTTCAGTTATGGAAGTGGAAGTAAGGATAAGCAAACCTGAAGCACCGGTAGATGCTACATTTAAGAATATATCAGTAACTTCTATAAGAAAGAGACATACTGCTTATATAGCACTTGGCTCTAATGAAGGAGATAGCCTTAAAATTATAGAGGATGCTCTTAAAGATATAGACCAAGATTCTTCCTGCAAGTTAATAAAACAGTCTACTATTATGCGTTCAACTCCTTATGGCGGTGTAGAGCAGAATATATTCTACAATGGGGCAATAGTCCTTGAGACATACCTTGAACCATATAATTTACTGGAATTTCTTCAAACTATAGAAGCAAAATATAAGAGAAAAAGAGATATTCACTGGGGACCAAGAACCCTGGATTTAGATATTATCTTTTATGATAATGAGATAATAGATGATGAAAAGCTTACAGTACCTCATCCAGATATGGCAAAGAGAGACTTTGTGTTAGAGCCTCTTAGAGAGCTGGCAGGCTATTACAGACACCCAATTCTTCGAAAAACAGTTAATGAACTTGCAGATGCTGTTGGTGAGAAACATATTATAAGAAAATAAACTGATCCCTACCTTATTGATAAGGTAGGGTTTTTAATTTATTTCTTGAGTTCTTTAAATGCTGCAGTTTCAGCTGCATCGAAGGTAGAAACTGTAACTCCACCTGATGTAGGAACCATATATGTGGTTATATCATTTCCAAATTCAGTAAAGTAGGTATATGT
>OCVV011228413.1_pt1 | contig 13971 bp, 12 predicted proteins | sample 1539721 | NCBI WGS metagenome assembly OCVV01 (sample SAMN02144230, study PRJEB22623) | gut metagenome | biome: sheep rumen | host: Ovis aries | place: New Zealand
TGCATCTAAAATATCTAATTTAAATAAAGTAAAGAATTATGATATAAAATATATAGCCGCTGTTGGCTTATCATTATATAGTGAGAAACTGATTGATGATTTAAAAAAATCTGCAAACACAAATAACATTTATTATTTACAGGGTGGTATTCGTTGGGTAGAGCTTAATCCTTTTGAAAGGCTGTTAATGAAATCAATATTAAAGAGCCTTAAGAAAAAGGAGAAGAAGGGCAATATAACAGAAGAAGAATTAATACTTTTAGAAAGAATGAATTATGGATATGATAAAATAGATTTAAATTCATTAGTTCATTTAATTGAATGGTATAATAATCAAAATATTTTAGTGCAATAAAAAAGGTTCCGATTTTGGAACCTTTTGTTTTGTTATTAAGCTCTGTTGTAGAATTCGACAATTTGTTGTTCGTTGATTTCTGGTAAGAATTCATTTCTTTCAGGAATTCTAACTAATGTACCAACCATCTTGTCAGCATCGAATGATAAGTATTCAGCTCTAGAAACCTTAGCTTCTAATGCAGCCTTAACAATCTTGAATTCTTTTGCTTTATCCTTTAAAGATACTGTTTGGCCTGGAACTAGCTTGTAAGAAGCAATATCAACCTTCTTGCCATCTACTAATACATGACCATGGTTAACTAATTGACGAGCTTGTGGTCTAGTAGAAGCAAATCCTAAACGGAATACGATGTTATCAAGACGGCACTCTAATAACTTTAAGAAGTTTTCACCAGTCTTACCTTCCATCTTAGCTGCTTGATCGAAAATTCTTCTAAATTGCTTTTCAGACATACCATAAGTAAATCTTACTTTTTGCTTTTCTTGTAATTGAACGGCATATTCTTTTAATTTGCCCTTCTTTGCACCATGTTGGCCTGGAGCGTATTTTCTTCTAACGATTTCTTTACCAGTTTCGCTAATTGAATAGCCTAAACGTCTAGAAACCTTCCAACTTGAACCTGTAAATCTTGACATTTCAATGTCCTCCTCTAATAATATTAATATTTTCGGAGTAAAAATCGATGCTTATAGCACTGGGATATCTTAAACTAAATGTTCACCATCAAGCAGCGAAGGTTACTATTTAAACTATATGCTTTAAGATATTTGCCAGGGCATTTAAGCTGCTGCTTTTTACCCACGCTTTTGAATTATAACCTAAACAAGTTTAGATGTCAAACTTATTTTGCATTTATTAAAGCATTTTCAATGATTTTTACTGATTTTTCTAAAATATCTTTTAGATTGTCATCAAATCTATTGAATATAGGAGAATCAATATCTAATAAACCATATATATTATTATTAATATAAATAGGTATACAAATCTCTGATCTTGAATTTGAGTCACAAGCGATATGCCCTTTATATTCTAATACATTATCTACTACAATAGTTTTACCTTCAGCAATTGTATTTCCACAAACACCCTTTCCAACAGGTATTAAGATACATGCTGGTTTTCCTTGGAATGGTCCTAAATATAATGTATCCTTATCTAATAAATAGAAGCCTACCCAGTTAATATTATCTAATGATTCATTTAGGTATGCAGAAGCATTACTTAATACTGATATTCTATATTTATTATCATCTAATAATGCTTTTAAAACATTTAAATCTATGTTCATAATTATCACCGTAGAAATTATAACATATTTTCACAAAAAGTGTTGACATTATCACGAAGTTAGTGTAGACTAATTATTGGTTAGTTAAACCTAACCATTATCCCAGAATCTTTTCCCCCTTATTTTTTTACTTCTTTAAAGTTCTGGGACTATAAATTCACAACCATAATTTTTGGTTTTAATGTAATAGAAAGGAAGTATATTATGGAGAAGAAGTTAACTGAATTCCATTACCAAGACGAAGGAATTATTAAAATCGTCAATGGTGAAGGAAGAATTAGAAGAAGACTTTTCGATATGGGCGTTACTCCAGGAGCTAAAGTAATATTAAGAAAAAAAGCTCCATTAGGTGATCCAATTGAAGTAACACTTAGAGGATATGAACTTACCCTTAGAAAAGCTGAAGCTGATTATGTTATTTGTGAGATTATCAAAGAGGGAGGTAAAAAGAAATGAAACATTTCGCGTTAGTAGGAAATCCCAACTGTGGTAAGACAACATTATATAACGCTTTAACAGGTTCAAATGCACATGTTGGTAACTGGCCTGGTGTTACAGTTGAAAAGAGAGAAGGAGATTATAAGAAATTAGAAGAATTAATTTCGATAGTTGACCTACCTGGTATTTATTCTTTATCTCCATATACTCCTGAAGAGGTTATTTCAAGAAAGTTTATTGTTGATGATAAGCCTGATTGTGTTATCAATATAGTTGATGCAACAAACCTTGAAAGAAACTTATATTTAACTACACAGGTTATGGAAATGGATGTACCTGTTGTAATTGCTTTAAATATGATGGATGTCGTTGAAAGAAATGGTGATTCAATCGATGTTGATGCCTTATCTAAAGCACTTGGTATTCCAGTAGTTGCAATATCTGCTCAAAAGCAAACTAATATTGATGAATTAATGAAGGTTGCTTATGAAGCATCAAAAGGAAAAAGAGAAGGTAAGACAGTATTAGAGGATTCTAAGATTTATCCATTTATTACTGAAATGAAGAATTTCTTGGAATCTGAAGGTGTTGATTCTCCACTTTATTATGCAATTAAGATTGTTGAGGGTGACTCAATTGAGCAAGCTAAAAATGCTGTTGCAACAAATAAAGTAGAAGAATATAAGAAAACATTAAATGATGAAATTTTTGGTAATGATCTAGAAGCAATTATTGCAGATGCTAGATATAATTACATAACTAAAAATTATTCAATTCATAAAAAGGCAGCACAAGCTGAGGAAGAAGAAAATAGATCATATAAAATTGATAAGGTATTAACTAATAGATGGGTTGGTATTCCAATTTTCTTATGTATCTTATTCTTATTATTCCACTTAACATTCTCTGAGAATTTATTCTTCTTAGGTGGTTTATTTAAAAATGTTGCACCATCATTTAGTGGTACAATGTTTGAAGGTCTATTCTGGACTGATGCAGGTATTAATTCACCTGGTGTTATATTACAAAGCTTTGTAATAAACGTAACCGATTGGTTATCCGGTCTTGCAGCATCCGGACTTAGTGGTGCCCCAGGTTGGATAAGTGGATTATTAGTCGATGGTGTACTTGCAGGCGTATTTGCAGTATTATCATTCGTTCCTCAAATTCTATTGTTATTCCTATTCTTCTCAATTCTAGAAGATACAGGATATATGGCTCGTATCGCATTCATATTAGATAGAATGTTTAGAAAATTTGGTTTATCTGGTAGAGCATTCCTTCCAATGATCATGGGATTTGGTTGTTCAGTACCTGCCATGATCAATACAAGAACATTAGCAGATGAAAATGAAAGAACTGCAACAATTAGAGTTATTCCATTCTTCTCATGTGGTGCTAAGCTTCCAATTCTAACAGCAATCGCTGGTGGTGTATGTGAAATGTTTGGCTTAGCAAATGTTGATATAATCACATTCTCAATGTATTGTGTTGGTATTGTAACAGCTATAATTACTGTACTATTAATGAGAAGTACTACAATGCGTGGTAAAACACCTCCATTTATTATGGAATTACCTACATATCACCTACCTCAACCTAAAGCATTAATGATTCACCTTTGGGATAAATTAAAGGGATATGTTAAAAAAGCATTCACTATTATTTTAGCTTCTACAATTGTTATTTGGTTCTTACAATCATTTACATTTGACTGGAAATTCATCGAACAAGCAAATCCAAATGATGTTGCAGCACAAGTATTTGATGAATATATTACAGATGAAGCAAATGTATTAAAAATTCAAGCTATTGATGAATCATTTGTAGAAGATGGTGAAGTAGTTATTTCACTAGATGATATTGTAACAAGCTACACTGAAGAAGAAACTCCAGAAAGCGAAGCAGTATTAACTGAAATCTTCGATGAAGCATTAGTAAGATATCAAGCTAAATTAGCTGAACCTGATTATAAGGATTCAGGTGATTCAATCTTAGCTGGATTTGGTAAATTAATTACACCATTATTTACTCCATTAGGATTTGGTTCTCAATTAAATGATAATGGCTGGATTTATGGTGTATCAGCAATTACAGGTTTAATTGCAAAAGAAAATGTTGTCGCAACATTTACAGTATTAGCACAATCAATTTCTGATACTTCAATTGTTGATTCTAAATCATATCTAGATATGTATATCGTTGGTTTAGATGAAGAAGGTGTATCAGCTACAATAACTACAGCTAAGGCTACAGGTATTGCTGGTAACGGATTTACAGGATGGTCAATCCTAATTGCCTTTATAGTATTTAATATGACAACAATTCCATGCTTCGCTGCAGTTGCAACAGCAAGAGGTGAACTTGGTAAGAAGAAGTTCATTTATACAGTATTATTCTGGTTAGCAGTATCTTATATTGCTGGTTCAATGACATATTTAATATTATCAGCATGGTGGTTCTCATTTATTTTCGTAGCTCTATTAGTAGCAAGTGGATTCATTATTCACTTTATAAACAAAAAACGCGATTTAAAAGCAATTGGAGCTGCTAATTAATGATTGTTCTTGAAATATTAGTTGCAGTATCTGCAATCGGCTTTGTACTATTCATAATTGGTAGATATATCTACAAAAGAAAAAAAGGTACATATATGGGCGAATGTGAAAGCTGTAGTAAAAATGTTTATAAGGGTTTAAAGAAAATAAGAAGAGAACTTGAAGAAGAACACAAATGTTGCTGTAATAAATAAAAATAGCATCTAGGTTAATGATTGCCTAGATGTTTTTTTATTGTAGTTTTTATTTTATGTGTTATAATCTTTTCGTATATAGCCAGGAGGTAATAAAATGATATACAACCAGATATTAATAAGATTAGGTGATTTAACCCTAAAGGGTAAAAATCAAAATGTATTTTTAAGAAGATTATATAATTTAGTATATGAAAAGCTTGAAGGATTAAAAGTTGAAATTGAAATAAGACATGACCGTATTTATATTCATTTAAATGATGAAGATCAAAATAAGGTAGTAGAAAGAATAAATCTAATTTCAGGTATTTCATCTTATTCATTTGTTGTTAAATGTGATAATGATTTAGATGTTATTAAAAAAACATCATTAGAATTAATGAATGAAATAGTGACAAAAGATATTAAATTCAAATGTGATACAAGACGAGCTGATAAATCATATCCTCTACATTCACTAGAGGTTTCAAAGACAGTATCAGCATATGTTTTATCTAATAATAAGCTATTACATGTAGATGTTCATAATCCAGATGTAACATTACATATTGAATTGAGAAACAACGCTTGTTATCTATATAATACTCAGGTTAGAGCAATGGGTGGATATCCAGTTGGAGTAGCTGGAAAAGGATTATTGATGTTATCAGGTGGAATTGATTCTCCAGTTGCTGGATATTTAGCAATGAAGCAAGGTATTGAAATTGAATGTATTCATTATGAATCAACACCATTAACCTCAATTGAATCAGCTCAAAAGGTTGTTGATTTAGTTAAGGTTATTTCTAAATATGCACCTAAAAATAGAATCAATTTACATATGGTTCCATTTAAAGAAATTCATATGGCATTATTAGATAATGTACCAGAATCATACAATATAACTATTATGAGAAGAATGATGTATAGAATAGCTACTAAGCTAGCAATTAAGAAAAATTGCTTATGTATCATAAATGGTGAATCAGTAGGACAGGTTGCAAGTCAAACATTAGGATCTATGAACACAATTAATAGTGTAACTAACTATCCAATACTAAGACCACTTGTAACATATGATAAGTGTGACATAATTGATATTTCAAAGAAAATTGGCTGTTTTGATTTATCAATAAAGCCATTTGAGGATTGCTGTACAGTTTATGTCCCAAAGGCTCCTGCGACAGCTCCAAAGATTGATAAGGCAATCGAATACGAAAAAACATTTGATTATGAAAAAATGATTGATTGGGCTGTAGAAAATGTTAATAGTATCGTAATAGATAAGGATTCAGACATTGATTTAACAATGTATGGACTTGAAGTAAGAGAAGTATTGCCTGAAATAAAAAAGAATAATAAGTAATAAATAATATTGTCTGAAATTTTCAGGCAATATTTTTTTGATTATATAAATTATTTATTATATAATATAGTTGTTTTGAGGTACTTTTTATGAGATTCATAATTATTAAGAGGAATTTCTTAGATGTAGAAATGTTAATAAATGTAATAAAGAATCTTTTAGGAAAAAACATTACGGTAATGATTAATGATAATAGTGTAATCATTATTCATGAATATCCTAACAACGATGATATAAAAAAGATGCTAATATCACTTTCAAGTGATTTAATGATTAATTTAGTATCATACGTATCAAGTGATATTTATACAAATAAGGGAGAGAAGGAATTAGAGGTAATATCTCCTATAATTGATTCAAATGATATTGATTATGGTATTTATACACTAAAGGATTTATTAGTTAAGAAGATAAATATTCCTAATAAAAGAGAATTATTAAATTACATTTTAGAAGCAACAGGTATTGATGAAGTGTTCATCAATGATTTCTGTAATAATGATTTAAATGTTAGTAAAGCTTCTAAGTCAATGTATATTCATAGAAATACTATGATTTATAAGCTAGATAAACTAAAGGAAGCATCAGGTTTTGATTTAAGGTGCTTCAATGATGCATATATACTATATAAATTAATTAAAAATTAGTTCATTTTGTGCAAAATGCACATATAAATAAAATGATAAAAAAAGTATAATAGTGTTAAATAAGTTAGGCTAGGAGGTAAATTATGGCTACACTTGATTTAGTTAATATTAATAAAATTTATCCAAATGGAGTTCAAGCAGTATTCGATTTCAATTTACATATCGATGATCAAGAATTCATTATTTTCGTAGGACCTTCTGGATGCGGTAAATCTACTACACTTCGTATGATTGCTGGTCTTGAAGATATTACATCTGGTGATTTCTTTATTGATGGCGTTAAAATGAACAATGTCAGCCCTAAGGATCGTGGTATTTCAATGGTTTTCCAATCATATGCCCTATATCCTCATATGACTGTATTTGATAACATGGCATTCGCACTTCAAATTAGACGTATGTCAAGAGAGGAAATTTCTAAGCGTGTTGCAGAAGCAGCTAAGATTTTAGGTCTAGAACCATTCCTATCTCGTTTCCCACGTCAATTATCAGGTGGTCAATGTCAGAGAGTTGCATTAGGACGTGCTATCGTTCAACATGCAGGCGTATTCTTACTAGATGAACCACTATCTAACCTAGATGCTAAGCTACGTGTAACAATGCGTGGTGAGTTAATTAAGCTTCATAGAAGACTAGGTTGTACAACTATTTATGTAACACATGACCAAATCGAAGCCATGACAATGGCATCAAGAATCGTTGTTATGCGTGATGGTAGAATTCAACAAGTTGGTGCTCCAAGAGATATTTATTCTACACCAGCTAACGTATTCGTTGGTGGATTCATTGGTACACCTCCAATGAACTTCATCCATGGTCATTTAAAAGACAATGGTACATTCGTATCTCAAAAGGGTAACTATACAATTCGTATTCCTGAAGGAAAATTAAGAATTCCAAGAGAATTAGGATATGAAAATAGAGACGTTATCTTAGGTATTCGTCCAGAAGATATCTATGATAATCAAAAGCCAGAAATGTTTGAAGCATGGCCTCAAGGCGTTGTTGATATCACTGTTGAATTATCAGAATTACTTGGTGCTGAAACAAACATCTATACTAATATCGATGGCGACCCAATTATTGCAGCAGTTCCATCAAGAGCTGACTTAGCACCTGGTCAACCATTAAAATTAGTTATCGACTTAAATCATATTCATTTCTTCGATGAAGATACTGAAAATATCATTAATGAAAATTCAGCTCGTGCTCAAGCTAAATCTGACGACGACGAATTTGATATTTAATTTGGTAATTAGGATTGCAGTAAAATGCAATCCTTTTTTAATCGTTTAAATCATAATTTACAATATTTCACATAAAATTAAGATTTATTTTTATGAAATATTATTATATAATATGCGTGTTAATTTGTAGAAGAGAGATGAGAGTATGCTAAAATTAAAAGATATTGTTAAAAATTATTATGTAGCAGACATCACAGTTGAGGCTTTAAAGGGAATAAATTTATGCTTCAGAAAAAGTGAATTTGTTTCTATCCTAGGTCCATCAGGATGTGGTAAGACTACATTGCTAAATATCATCGGTGGTCTTGATAAATATACATCTGGTGATTTAACAATAAATGGTGTTTCAACAAAACAATTTAATGATAGAGATTGGGATGTATATAGAAATCATAGAATTGGTTTTATTTTCCAAAGCTATAATTTAATTCCTCATCAAACTGTTTTAGGAAATGTTGAATTAGCTTTAACAATTTCAGGTATATCTAAAAATGAAAGAATAGAAAAAGCCAAAAAAGCACTAGATAGAGTTGGATTACATAACGAATATTTTAAACATCCAAATCAATTATCAGGTGGTCAATGTCAAAGAGTCGCAATCGCTCGTGCATTAGTTAATGAACCAGAAATTCTATTAGCTGATGAGCCTACAGGTGCTCTAGATACTGAAACAAGTGTTCAAATTATGGATTTGATTAAGGAAATCGCAAATGAGAAGCTTGTTATTATGGTTACACATAACCCAGATTTAGCATACAAATATTCAAATAGAATTGTAAAATTCCTTGATGGTAGAATTGTTGATGATTCTAATCCATTTACTGAAGAGGAAGAAGCAAAGGAAATAGAAGAATTAAAACAAATTGAAAAAGCTAATGATGAAGAAGCTTTATCAAAGATAGATAGAAATGATAAAAAAGCTGTTAAAGCTTATGAAAAGCAAAAGAATGCTAAAGAAAGAGCCAAGATGTCTTGGTGGACAGCATTTAAGCTATCAGCTAGAAACCTTTGGAGTAAGCGTGCTAGAACATTAATGGTTGGTATAGCTGGTTCAATTGGTATCATCGGTGTTGCATCAGTTTTATCAGTTTCTACAGGTGTTAGAGATTACATCACTAGTATGCAAGATGATTTATTATCAGGAAACCCAATTAAGGTTTCAGAATCATCAATCAATGTAGAGGTATTAATGAATTCAACTACATTCCAGGTTAAACAAGAAGCATTTGCTCAAGGTGATTGGGTTAATGTTAATAAAATCATTTCATATTTAGTTAAAAACCAAGAAGATTTATCATCAATTATTGGTCATAATGATATCAATAAGGATTATGTTGATTATGTTAAATCAATGCCAAAGGATTATTATAAATCAATAGCTTTAGATTATGGTATTGAATTCTCACATTCATTGTTTACCGATTATGTAACAGGCACAAGTGATGAAGAAACTCCATTCAATAGAAATATATCTTTAACAGCTATCAATAATATTTATTCTCAAGCTATTACACATCTAGATGTTGAAAATTATGGACCTTATTCAGATGTTATCACATCACTTACAACACCTGTAAGCCAATGTGTTCCTAATAATGATTACATTTTATCTCAATACGATCAAGTATATGGTAGAATGCCTGAATCAAAAGAAGAAATGATTATGGTACTAGATAATAATAGTGCTGTTTCAGATTTAGTATTAGCTCAATTAGGTTATTATTCACAAGAAGAATTCTACGCATTAGTATATGATGCTTTAGGATCTAAGATTGATAATGATATAATTAAAACAAAATTCAGCTATGAAGATATTGTGAATAAAAAATTCGTATGGTATCCAAACGATACTATTTATTCAAGAGTACAAGATGATATCTATAGTACACTTCTTCCAATTAAATATAAATACAATTTTACATCAAGTGCTTCAGGATTCGATAAATCTACTGGTATTGAAATGAAGATTGTAGGTATAGTTAAGCCAAAGAAGGGTATATCTTATGGTGCACTTGAAACTGGCTTATTATATTCTGAAGATTTTGCAAGATATGCAATAAAAGCTAATGAAAATTCTAAGATTGTAAAAGGTATGAATTCTATAGGTGGTAAGCTTCCTTCAGTTTTCCCTTATGAATCATATCCAAAGGCTACAGTAACTGCTGGTGATCCAATTCCAGCATCTTCAGATGTTAAATATTATGAGAAGATTGATGACAAATATGAAATCACAAAGGATACAACATTTGTTGCAGACAAAACATATTACACTAAAGAAACTAAGTACATTCAATCTGGTGTAAGCTACGACCTAGATTATTATTGGGAAAAGCTTAATGAGACATTAGATGAAAAAATTACAGGTATTGATTCTAGTCATTTAAATATAAAGGATCAAAATACAATGAGTTCAATAATGTCATTATTCAATATACCTGGTATGAGTGATGCATTATCTAGTATGACTGTATTGTCATTAAGAACTGTTGGTGGTGATTCACTACCTAAGTCAATCGCAATATATCCAATTGATTTCGATCATAAGGATTTAGTTACAGATTATTTGAACGCTTGGAATGATACAGTAGTTGAAGGTAATACAGAAGAAGAAAAGGCTGAAATGACTGCTAAAAAGACTCTTACTGTATATGAATTCGATGATGATTATCAAATCAAGAAGGATGCTGATGGTAATTATATAACTAGACAAATAGCTCCTGATGATCCAGCAAGAACTGAAATTAAATTCACAGATACTGTTGGTTTAATTATCGGTATGATTAATCAAATGATTGATATTATAACATTCGCATTAGTTGCCTTTACAGCATTATCACTTGTAGTATCAAGTGTAATGATTGCGATTATAACTTATGTTTCAGTCATGGAGCGTATTAAAGAAATCGGTGTTATTAGATCTCTTGGTGGTAGAAAGAAGGATGTATCACATCTATTCAATGCTGAAACATTTATCATCGGCTTAGGTGCTGGTGTTATCGGTATCGCGATTACAGGTCTATTATCATTACTTGCAAATGTAATTGTTAATTTTGCATCAGGTGGACAGGTTAAATCAATTGCACACTTAACTCCACTTATTATTGTAGTAATGATTGCAGTATCAATATTATTAACATTAATATCAGGTTTAATCCCTGCAAGAAGTGCTGCAAAGAAAGACCCAGTTGTTGCTTTAAGAACAGAATAATAATACAGTCCGACATCATATGTCGGATTGTTTTTTTATACTCTATATGTTAAAATTATTTCGAGGTGGTATTCGATGAAAAATATATTAGTAACAGGTGGAACAGGCTATATTGGTTCACATACAGTTGTAGAGCTTTTAAATTTAAACTACAATGTTGTAATCATAGATAACCTAAGCAATTCAAAAAAGATTGTAATTGATAGAATTGAAAAAATTACAGGCAAAAGACCTAAATTCTATTTAGGTGATATTAGAAATAGAGATGATTTAGCTAAAGTATTTACAGAAAATAAAATTGATTGTGTAATTAACTTTGCCGGATTAAAGGCAGTAGGAGAATCAGTTGTTAAACCGCTTGAATATTATGAAAACAATATTTATGGTGCTGTAGTATTACTTGAGGAAATGAGAAAATTTAATGTATTTAATTTTATATTCTCATCTTCAGCAACAGTATATGGTGATCCAGCTTCTGTACCAGTAGATGAAACATTCCCAACAGGTGGTACAACAAATCCATATGGTACTACAAAGCTTTTTATTGAAAGAATATTAATGGATTTAGCTGCAGCTGATAGTAGATTCAATATTGCAATATTAAGATATTTCAATCCAATCGGAGCACATCCATCTGGATTGATTGGTGAAGACCCTAATGGAATCCCTAATAATCTAGCTCCATACATAACTCAGGTTATGGTTGGAAAGCGTGAATGCTTGAATGTATTTGGAAATGATTATAATACTCCAGATGGAACTTGTATTAGAGATTATATCCATGTATGTGATTTAGCATATGGTCATGTTTTAACAATCAAAAAATTAGAAGAGAAGCCAGGAGTAGTTATTTATAATTTAGGTACTGGTAAGGGCTCAAGTGTATTTGATGTCTTACATGCATTCGAAAGAGCATATGGTAAGCCTATTCCATATAAGATTGTAGGAAGAAGAGCAGGAGATGTAACTGCAAATTATACAATTGCTGATAAAGCTGAAAAGGAAATAGGATTTAAAGCAAAATATGATATCAATGATATGGCAAGAGATGCATGGCATTGGCAAAAAAATAATCCGAATGGATACGAAGAATAATGGTTGATAAAATATTTTTAGATAACATTGATAATGATTATAAAATTTTTTCTGAAAAGCTAATTCCTAATTCTAATATATTAGGTATAAGAACACCTATATTAAAACAAATAGCTAAGGATTACGTAAAAGACAATAATTTAAGCTTATTAGATAAGAAATTAGAATATCATGAAGAAAAAATAGTATATCTATTTATGCTATCAAATATTAAAGATGCTAAATTGGTATATGATTATTTAGATAAAATAGTACCAGATATTAATAACTGGGCAGTGTGTGATACAATACACAATATCAAAATAATTAAGAAAAATAGAGATTTATTCTATAACCTAATATTAAAATATAAGAATTCAAATAAAGAATTTGAAGCAAGATTTGTTTTAATAATGTTATTATCACATTATATGGATGAATCATATTTAGATAATATATTTAATATTATTGAAGAAATAAAATTAGATTGTTATTATACTAAAATGGCTAAAGCATGGCTTTTATGTGAATGCTTTATAAAATATAGAGATTATACAATTAAAAGATTAAATAATTTAAAAATAGATGATTTTTCATTTAATAAGGCAATAGATAAAATGAGAGAATCGTTTAGAGTGTCTGATGAAGATAAATTGTATTTAAAATCATTAAAAAGGAAATAATATGATTAGATTAGATAAAATGCTTGCTCATATGGGCTATGGCACAAGAAAAGAAGTTAAAGAGTTAATAAGAAAAGGATATGTATCTATCAATGGAGAAATAATAAAATCTGATGATACTAAAGTAAATGAGGATGATGAAGTAATCATTTTTAACGAGGTAGTCAATTATGATGAATTCGTATATTTAATGCTAAATAAGCCAGATGGCTATATCAGTGCAACATTCGATAATAATTTGCCTACAGTATTAGATTTAATATATGGATATGAATCTAGAAATTTATTTCCAGTTGGAAGATTGGATATAGATACATATGGATTATTAATATTAACTAATGATGGTAAGCTAGCACATAAGCTATTATCACCAAAAAATCATGTTGATAAAAAATATTATGTAAAATATGATGGAAAATACAACGACAAGTTTATTGATATATTTAATAAAGGAATTCCACTAGATGATTTTACTTGTAAGCCAGCCAAATTTGAAAATTTAGGCAATAATGAGGCATATATTACAATCAGTGAGGGAAAGTTCCACCAAATAAAACGAATGATGGAATACGTTGGTTGTAATGTGACATATTTAGAGAGAATTGAATTTGGTCCACTTAAGCTAGATTCTAATCTTAAACGAGGAGAATTTAGAGTTTTAAGTAAAGAAGAGATAGATTTATTGAAAATGGAATAAAATTAAAATTACAGGAGAAATCCTGTTTTTTTATTACCTATAAATATTTAAATATTTTTTTGAAAAAAAGATAATTTCTCTCTTGACAACTTATTTTAATGATGATATACTAAACAAGCACGCTCTAGAAAAGCGGCAAACGAATCTTTGAAAACTGTATATGACGAAATAAACGTAACGTTAATGAACAATAACAATTCTAGTTTTAAGAATTGAGCAAAAGAGTATTAA
>OCVV011331105.1_pt1 | contig 13971 bp, 9 predicted proteins | sample 1539721 | NCBI WGS metagenome assembly OCVV01 (sample SAMN02144230, study PRJEB22623) | gut metagenome | biome: sheep rumen | host: Ovis aries | place: New Zealand
GCCGGAATCTCCCATCCGAAGGCCTCATAGAGACGGTTGTACTTCGGGGAGGAGGACAGGTACTCCGTGCCGCGCACCACGTGGGTGATGCCCATCAGATGGTCGTCCACCACGTTGGCGAAGTTATAGGTGGGGAACCCGTCGGACTTGATCAGAACCATGTCGTCCAGCTCCGCGTTATCCACCGTGATATCTCCGTACAGCTCGTCATGGAAGGTGGTACTGCCTTCCTGCGGGTTGTTCTGCCGGATGACGAAGGGCATTCCCGCGGCAAGATTTGCCTCAATCTCCTCTTTGGAAAGATGCAGGCAGTGCTTGTCGTAGGTCATGATCTCCTCACCGTTCACCACCCGCTTCAGGGAATTCAGGCGTTCCTGGGTGCAGAAGCAGTAATAAGCCTCGCCCTTGTCCACCAGTTCTTTGGCATACTTCATGTAGATGCCTTCCTTCTGGCGCACACTCTGGACGTAGGGGCCTACCGGTCCGCCGATATCCGGTCCCTCATCATGAATCAGCCCCGTGCCCTTCAGGGTATTGTAGATGATCTCCTCGGCGCCTTCCACATAGCGTTCCTGGTCCGTATCCTCGATGCGAAGCAGGTAATCGCCGCCCTCATGCTTGGCAATCAGGTAGGCGTAAAGCGCGGTTCTGAGGTTTCCCACATGCATCCGCCCCGTGGGGCTCGGTGCGTATCTCGTTCTGATCTTGTTCATGATTGATCACTCTTTTCTTTATGATTTAATATTCAAAGACTCCCGCCATCGAAGCGGCGGAAACTTTTCTCACATTGACAGACCTTACGTCGCCAGCCCGAGAATCCAGGTGGCAAAGGTAAAGTATATGGTCAGGCTTGCGGCATCCACAATGGTGGTCAGCATCGGCGAAGCGATGAGGGCCGGGTCCAGGTGGACCGCCTTTGCCAGGATCGGCAGCGAACAGCCGATGGTCTTGGCGATAATTACGGTAAAAAATACGCTGAGCACCACGGTCAGGCAGATCATCGTATTGCCGGGGTACTGGATCATCAGCCGGACGAAATTGGCCGTAGCCAGCACGGCGCCGCAGAGCATGCCGACCCGCAGCTCCTTCCACACGACCTTTGCCACGTCCGACAGCTCGATGTCGCCGATCGCCATACCACGGATAATCATGGTGCTGGCCTGGCTTCCGGAGTTGCCTCCCGTATCCATCAGCATCGGCACAAACGTCACCAGCAGCGGTATCGCCGCGAAGGCATTCTCATAGCGCAGCAGGATATTTCCCGTAATCATACTGGAAAACATAAGGACCAGGAGCCAGGGGATGCGGTTTCTCGCCAGGGTCAGGACACCGGTCTTCAGATAGGGCTTCTCACTGGGGATGATAGCCGCCATCTTTTCGATATCCTCCGTGGCCTCCGCCTCCATGACGTCCATGACATCATCGACGGTGATAATACCCACCAGACGCTCCTCATTGTCCACAACCGGCAGTGCCAGAAGGTTATACTCATTGAAGAGGTTGGCCACTTCCTCCTGGTCCTCGGTGGTGGTAACCTTGATGACATTGTCATCCATAATGTCATCAATCTTCGTCTCATAGGAGCTCATCAGAAGGTCCTTGACGGTAACCACGCCCTGCAGCCGTCTGGTATCGTCGGTGACGTAACAGGTGTAAATCGTCTCCTTGTCCACACCGTGGCGCCGGATATATTCAAAGGCATCCGCCACGGTCATATTCTTTTTCAGATTGACGAACTCCGCCGTCATGACGCTTCCGGCGCTGTCCTCCGGATACTTCAGGAACTGGTTCAGAAGCTTTCTCTGTTCCGGGTTGGAGTTCTTCAGGACTCTCTTTACGACATTGGCCGGCAGCTCTTCCAGCATATCAACCGCATCATCGACGTACAGATCGTTGATGATGGCGCCCAGCTCGTAGTCCGTGATGCTTGTCACGATCTGCTGCTGCTGTTCCGGCTCCAGCTCGGCGAACACGTCCGTCGCCAGCTCCTTCGGCAGCATGCGGAATACGACCACTGTCTTTTCCGAGTCCAGTTCTTCCATGAATGAGGCGATATCCACCTCATTCATCTCAACGAGCCTGCTCTTCAGTTCGCGGAACTTCTTTTCCTCGACCAGGCGGAGCAGTTCGTCTTCGATTCTCTCGTTTTCATTGTCCATGTCTATCTTTCCTTTCTGTGATGTCAGCTCCGGCAGGAACTGCCCTTGATAAAACCCGGGTGGTAATCTCAGAAACAGAAAGACAGCTTAATCGTCAGATACTGCGGCAGCGAACGCCGGGAAATGCATTCACCGCCGGCGGTTCAGGATAGCTGCCGTCTGAATCCGTCTTACTACTTCGGCCTTCCACTTGCGTTCACTTCCTTTCTTCATTTTGATTTGTAAAAACGATTTGCAGAATCATACCCCACGGGGCACTTTTATTATTATACGATCGGGGCGATGATTTCGCAATCGTTTTTCGATGGTTGTCATCGGCAGAGACGGTCGGAATCAAAAAGGCGGATCCCCGAAGGAACCCGCCGGATAAAACCGCAATGGCATTATTTATTTGCTGTGCCGAGGTCGCTCGGACGCATGCTGAGGTTAATTCTGTCCATCTTGTCAATCTCGATGACCTTGACGGTAACCTCATCGCCGACGCTCACCACGTCCTCTACCTTGCCGACGCGCTTGTCAGCCAGCTTGGAGATGTGGATCAGACCCTTCTTGTTCGGGGCAATCTGTACCTGTGCGCCGAAGCTCATGATGTTGACAACGGTACCGGTGTAAACCTGGCCCGGCTCAATCTCCACAACGATGCTGTGGATGATGCTCTTTGCCTTGTCAATCATGGCCTGATCGGTGCCGCAGACAGATACGCGGCCGTCATCATCGATATCGATCTTGACGCCGGTCTCCTCGATGATCTTGTTGATTACCTTGCCCTGCTTGCCGACGACATCGCCAATCTTGGACGGATCAATCTGCATCATGTCAATCTTCGGAGCGAACTTGGACAGCTCTTTCCGCGGCTCGGAGATAACCGGAGCCATAACCTCGTCCATGATGTAGAGTCTCGCCTCTCTGGTTCTGCGGATAGCCTCCTCCACGATGGGTCTGGTCAGACCGTGGATCTTGATATCCATCTGGATGGAGGTGATTCCCTTGTGGGTACCGCCGACCTTGAAGTCCATATCGCCGAAGAAGTCCTCAAGACCCTGGATATCGGTCAGAACGATGTAGTCATCATCGGTCTCGCCGGTTACCAGACCGCAGGAAATACCTGCTACCATGGACTTGATCGGAACGCCTGCTGCCATCAGGGCCAGGCAGGACGCGCAGATACTTGCCTGGGAGGTGGAACCGTTGGATTCCATGGTCTCCGATACGGCACGGATCGCATAGGGGAACTCTTCCTCGGAGGGAAGTACCGGAATCAGGGCTCTCTCCGCAAGAGCGCCGTGTCCGATCTCGCGGCGGCCCGGTCCTCTGGAGGGCTTGGTCTCACCGACGGAGTAGGACGGGAAGTTGTACTGGTGGAGATATCTCTTGTAAGTGATATTCTCATCCAGTCCTTCCAGCTTCTGTACATCAGACAGCGGAGCCAGGGTCACGATATCCATGATCTGGGTCTGGCCTCTGGTGAACATGGCGGAACCGTGCACGCGCGGCAGAAGGTCAATCTCTGCTGCCAGCGGACGGATCTGGGTAATCTCTCTGCCGTCCGGTCTCTTATGATCCTTGAGGATCATCTTGCGGACAGTCTTCTTCTCATAGGCATAGATCGCTTCGCCCAGCTTTCCGAGCCACTCTTCGTTGTCCTCGAATTCCTTGGCCAGACGATCAGTGATAGCCTGGATATTGGCCTCTCTCACCTGCTTCTCATCGGTGAAGACAGCCTTCTCCATCTCCTCGGAGGGAACCAGTTCCTGGATCTTCTTCATCAGCTCTTCCGGAACAGCAAAGCTCTGGTAAGCCATCTTCTCCTTGCCGCACTCGGCAACGATCCGGTCGATAAACTTGATGATCTCCTGGTTTACGCTGTGTGCCGCATAGATGGCATCGATCATGGTCTGCTCCGGAACCTCGTTGGCGCCGGCCTCAATCATGATAACCTTGTCGCGGGTGGATGCCACGGTCAGCTGCATGTCGGAAACCTGCTTCTGATCGTTGGTCGGGTTGATGATGAACTCGCCGTCGATCATGCCGATCTGCGTGGTTGCGCAGGGACCGTCAAAGGGGATATCGGAAATGCAGGTTGCGATGGCGGAACCGAGCATGGCGGTATACTCCGGGCTGCAGTCCGGATCCACGCACAGAACCAGGTTGTCCAGAAGGACATCGTTGCGGAAATCCTTCGGGAACAGAGGACGCATCGGACGGTCGATAACACGGTCAATCAGAACCGCGTTGTCGCTGGCCTTGCCCTCACGCTTTTTGAATCCGCCCGGGAACTTGCCCACGGCGTACATCTTCTCTTCATACTCCACGCTGAGCGGGAAGAAATCAATTCCCTCTCTCGGCTTTGCGGAAGCGGTTGCGGTGGACAGAACCACGGTATCGCCGTAGTGCATCAGCGCAGCGCCGTTGGCTTGTGCGCAGACGCGGCCCACATCAACGGTCAGCGTTCTTCCGCCGAGCTCCATTGAAAAACTCTTGTACATTCTTTTCTCCTTCTCGTCTCTCTCTTCCTCAGTCATGCAGTTCTCCCTGCATGACCTCTTCCTGCACCCGGCATCCGTCCCTCCGGCACTGTCTCATGCGGCACTGTCCGTATACCGACAAAGGGGCAGAGAGGAAATCTCTCCGCCCCGTCATGTGCAATTACAATTACTTTCTGAGTTCCAGCTTCTCGATCAGTGCACGGTAACCCTCGAGATCCTTCTTCTTCAGATAGTCAAGAAGTCCTCTTCTCTTACCAACCATCTTCAGAAGGCCTCTTCTGGAATGATGATCCTTCTTGTTGCTCTGCAGATGAGCGGTAAGCTCACGGATTCTCTCGGTCAGAAGTGCGATCTGAACTTCCGGTGAACCGGTATCTCCTGCCTGTCTGCCGTACTTTTCGATGATCTCTGCCTTTTTCTCTTTTGCAATCATGTTACTTTTCCTCCTGGATGTTAAAAGACTTACCTTGTACGAAGTAGGCGTCTGGAGCAGGCGCAAACTGCGTACCGGCGTATTACAACTCGGACATTATAACATATCGATCCGGTTCTGTAAACAGGTTTTGTGCACCAGTCTGCATTACATTCCGGGGCCTGCCGCCTCCCCTGCGGGAGTGCCCGGCTGAACCACGCTGCTCTGGTCCCCGCCCGGAACCACAACCACGTTTCCGGAGTCCGGTGCTGCCACCGGTGCATCGGTGGATGCGCCGCCCGGTGCTGCCGGGGCCGCTGCCGGGGCTGCGGGCTGCGGTGCTGCCGGAGCCGCTGCCGGTGCTGCAGGCTGCGGTGCTGCCTCGGTGGCCGGTGCCGCAGGAGCCGTTGTCTGTGCTCCCGGTCCCGCCGCTGCAGGACTGCTGTTGTCCGAACCCGGTCCTGCCGGCGTTACTGCCGCAGCCGCCGTGGTCTCGGGTGCTGCCGTGGTCTCGGGAACTGCGGTCGTTTCAGCCACAGGCGCAGCTTCCGCGCTTCTCTTGCCGTTGGCCGTTGCGCCGTAGCATACCACCACGCAGCCCTGGTCGATCATGCCGTAGAGCTCCTTTGCCTTGCTGGGAGGCATATTGATGCATCCGTGGGAACCGTTGGTCTTATAGATGGTTCCGCCGAAGGAACCTCTCCAGTTGGCGTCGTGGAAGCCGATACCGTTATTGAACGGCATCCAGTAGCTGACCGGCGTCGCATAGTTCTGTCCGCGGAGAGTGGCGTTTCTCTGCTTGTAGGCAACGGAATATACGCCGTTGGGCGTTCCCATGCCGCGGGAGGTGTTGCCGGATACGAAATCGGACTCCAGCGCAATCTTTCCGTCCTTATAGTAATAGAGATGCTGGTCGCCCAGGTTGACCTCCACATAGGTGTTGCCGATGCCGGAATTCTCGCGGCTCGCCGCCGTCTGCTTGTAGATGGGTTCGCGCTCCACATCATCCCCGGCCTGGATCAGCGAAATCAGCTGTGCGGTCTCATCCTTCTGATTGATGCGCCAGCCGTAGGTGCCGCCCTTAACCTCGATGGTGCTTCCGGAGGTGGTCTTGAACTGCTTGATGCCGCCGTAGGTATCGCGGCGGGAAGCCAGATCCTTCACATACTCGGCGACCATGGCTTCGTTGACGGTGACATTGCCCGCTTCATCGAAGCCGACCCACTCATGGATCTTGTCGCCGTTGAGCACCTCGGTCTCATCGCCGAACTTATAGGTGATACTCATGACGCAGGCTTTATTGAGCTTTTCCACCGTGGCGTTGAGTCCCGGGTCGTCCTGCTTCACCGCTGCTTCTTTATACACCCCGGCCTCGTCCAGAACCAGAACGGGCTGCAGGTTCAGCATGGCATTGTAGGCTGCTTCCTGAAGCTTTGTCTCATCGATGGCCGTCCCCTCGGTCTCGGGGATCACCTTATAGCCCTCGCCGTTAATGTAATCCGAGATATAGGCATTTTCCGGACTGGTCTGATTGGCCCGGTCCATGCAGGACAGGGCGCCGATCTCCCGGTAGAGCGCCGACTCGTCAAAATCGATCACCGTATCGATGGTAAATGACTGCGGATTCTTCTTTCTCGAAAGCCATGTATACTTATTCTGTTCTGCCAGAAGCTTCTCGATGCTGCCGTCAAACACGGTCTGAATTCCGACGGCATCACCCGCAATCTCCTCTGTATTTCCGCCCCGCTCTTCCAGGGAAAGACTGTACTCCGTGGCGCCCTGGTTGATGAGGTTCTTGACCTCCTCCACCGACTTTTCGGACGCATCCACGCCGTTGATGCTGGTTCCCGGAAGGAATACGTTATTATACTTCTGTGCCACTGCCGCGTAGGCTCCGCCGGCTCCCAGTGCGCCGACAAGCACGACACATCCCAGAACCTTCAGCACCTTTCCGGCGCTGCCGTCAGACTCCCCTGGTTTTCTCGCGCGGCTTCTTCCTCTGCTCTGCACATTCTGCTCCTGTGCCTGGGCAGTTGTTTCCTGAACTTCCGCCATTGGTTAATCTATCCTCCAAAATACCCCATAAAAAAAAATTATCTGCTGCACATAGACGGTTTCATTTTACAGAACCGATTTCGAATAGTCAACATCGCAACTCCTACGATTCTCTTAACAAATCCGATACGCTGCATCACTTCGGGGATGAAGAAAAGGCGCAGACTTATGCCGCGCCTTTCTCTCTTCTTTTTATTTGAAAATTCCCTTTTTCTTCGGTTTTTCGGGCTCTCTGCCGTTCATTGCGGCATCGTAGTTCCGGAGGGCCTCCTTCTGGGCCTCGGTCATCTTCGTCGGCACCTGCACCACCAGGGTGACATAATGGTCGCCCCGCACCTGCGGATTCCGCAGGGAGGGAACACCCTTGCCCTTCAGACGTACCTTGGTGTCTGTCTGGGTACCCGGCTTCACCTCATATTCCACTTCGCCGTCCACGGTCTTGATGCGGATCGGTCCACCCAGGGCCGCTGTGGCAAAGGATACCGGAACCGTGGAAAAGATGGTGGTATCCTGACGGCGGAATACCGGATGGGGTGATACAATCACTTCCACCAGCAGGTCGCCTCTCGGACCGCCGTTGATGCCCGGCTCGCCGTTTCCTCTGTCGCGGAGACTCTGACCGTTGTCGATACCGGCCGGAATGGTGACCTTGATGGTCTTCTTCTTCGTCACATATCCCGTACCGTAGCAGTCCGGGCACTTATCCTTGATAAACTGGCCCGTGCCGCCGCAGTCCGGACAGGTTGTGACATTCTGAACCTGGCCGAAGAAGGACTGCTGCGTATAGACGATTCTTCCCTTGCCGCCGCACTTCGGGCAGGTCTGCGGGGTGCTCCCCGGCTTTGCTCCCGTGCCGTGGCACTTCGCGCAGGTCTCCTTCAGATTCAGGGTGAGCTCCTTCTCACAGCCCCGGATGGCCTCCTCAAAGGTGATGCGGACGCTGGTCCGCACATTGTCGCCCCGCTGCGGCGCATTGGCGTTTCGTGTGCTTCTCGCTCTTCCGCCGCCGAACAGATCGCCGAAGATATCGCCGAAGATATCTCCCATGTCCGCGCTGTTGAAGTCGAAGCCGCCGAAGCCGCCGGCACCTGCGCCTCCGCCGGCACCGCCGTCAAAGGCCGCATGGCCGAACTGGTCATACATCTTTCTTTTCTCCGGGTCGCTCAGCACGGAATAGGCCTCGGAAGCTTCCTTGAACTTCTCCGCCGCCTCCTCGCTGGGGTTGACATCCGGGTGGTATTTCTTCGCAAGAGCTCTGTATGCTTTCTTCAGAGCCGCGTCATCCGCATCCTTTGGAACGCCCAATACCTCGTAATAATCTCTCTTGCTTTCAGGCATTGTCCAAAATCCTCCCACTTGCTGCTTATTTCAGAATAACGCGCTTTGGATGGCGGAGAGGGACCTCCCGTCAACCGCCATCCATCACGCTTTGTCTTTTATAACGTATTAGACTTCCTTGAAGTCGCCGTCGACAACATTGTCATCGTTCGGTGCGCCTGCGCCGGCAGATGCTCCCATATCCGGAGCCGGGCCTGCCTGCTGTGCACCCTGGGCCTGCTCATAAACCTTGGTGAACAGAGCCTGTGCACTGGTCATCAGCTTCTCCTTTGCGCTCTTGATCTCGTCAATCTGCGCATCGGTCATCTGATCGGCCGGTGCCTTGCCCAGCGCATCCTTCAGAGCCTGCAGGTCTGCTTCTACAGCGGTCTTATCGCTGTCAGCCAGCTTGTCGCCAACCTGCTTTAATGCATCCTCTGTCTGGAATACCATGGCATCTGCTTCATTTCTCGCATCGATGCCCTCTTTTCTCTTCTTATCCTGTGCCTCAAACTCGGCAGCTTCCTTCACGGCCTTCTCGATATCGGAGTCGGACATGTTGGAACCGGAAGTGATGGTGATGTGCTGCTCCTTGCCGGTGCCAAGATCCTTCGCGGATACGTTCACGATACCGTTGGCATCGATATCGAATGTAACCTCGATCTTCGGAACACCTCTTCTTGCCGGCAGAATGCCGTCCAGACGGAAGGTGCCCAGGGTTTTGTTGTCCCGTGCGAACTGTCTCTCACCCTGTACTACGTGAATATCTACTGCAGACTGGTTATCCTCTGCGGTGGAGAATACCTGGCTCTTCTTGGTCGGGATGGTGGTATTTCTCTCAATCAGCTTGGTTGCTACGCCGCCCAGGGTCTCGATGGAAAGAGACAGCGGGGTAACATCCAGCAGAAGGACATCTCCGGCACCTGCATCGCCGGCCAGCTTGCCGCCCTGGATGGCAGCACCGATGGCTACGCACTCATCCGGATTCAGAGTCTTGGAAGGCTCATGTCCGGTGATCATCTTAACCTTTTCCTGTGCAGCCGGCATACGGGTGGAACCGCCGACCAGGAGAACCTTGCCCAGCTCTGCTGCAGTGATGCCTGCATCGTTCAGAGCATTCTGTACCGGGATAGCGGTTCTCTCAATCAGGTCCTTGGTCAGCTCATTGAACTGTGCTCTGGTCAGGTTCATATCCAGATGCTTCGGGCCGTCTGCGGTTGCAGTGATGAACGGAAGGTTGATGTTGGTGGTTGTGGCGCTGGACAGCTCCTTCTTCGCCTTCTCTGCTGCTTCCTTCAGTCTCTGCAGAGCCATCTTATCGCCGGAAAGGTCTACGCCCTCGGTCTTCTTGAACTCGTCGATCATCCACTGGGTTACGCGGTTATCAAAGTCATCGCCGCCCAGTCTGGTATCGCCGTTGGTTGCCAGAACCTCGATAACGCCGTCGCCGATCTCGATGATGGAGACATCGAAGGTACCGCCGCCCAGGTCGTATACCATGATCTTCTGCTCTTTTTCATTGTCCAGGCCGTAAGCCAGAGCTGCGGCTGTCGGCTCGTTGATGATTCTCTTAACCTCAAGGCCTGCGATCTTGCCTGCGTCCTTGGTTGCCTGACGCTGTGCGTCGTTGAAATAAGCCGGTACGGTGATAACCGCCTCGGTTACCTTCTCGCCCAGATAGCTCTCGGCATCTGCCTTCAGCTTCTGAAGAATCATGGCGGAAATTTCCTGCGGTGTGTAGTTCTTGCCGTCGATGGCTACCTTGTAGTCGCTGCCCATGTGTCTCTTGATGGAAGATACGGTGCGGTCTGCGTTGGTAACGGCCTGACGCTTTGCCGGCTCGCCGACCAGTCTCTCGCCGTTCTTGGTAAATGCCACAACAGACGGGGTGGTACGGATACCTTCCGTATTCGCGATAACGGTGGGCTTGCCGCCCTCCATGACTGCTACACAGCTATTGGTTGTACCTAAATCGATACCGATAATCTTGCTCATAATCTTTTCCTCCTTATCTGCCTGCCCCGAGGCAGGAGTCATAATTCATAATTCAGTTGGCTACCTTGACCATCGCCGGTCTGACCACGCTGTCGCGGTAGGTGTAGCCCTTCTGCAGTTCCTCGGCGACAATGTTCTCGCCGAGTTCCTCATCTTCCACATGCATCACGGCGTTGTGGAAGTTCGGGTCAAAAGGCTTTCCGGCTGCATCCATCGGCTTAACGCCGATGTCTTCCAGCGTCTTTACAAACTGCTTATATATCTTATCCATTCCCTGGACGAAGGGATTCTCCTTCTCCTCTTCGGGAACGGTAGTAAGACCGCGCTCAAAATTGTCCAGGACCGGGAGAATCTTCTCGATGATATCCTTTGCCCCGATCTCGTACATGGCTGCCTTTTCCTTCTCGGTGCGCTTGCGGAAATTATCAAATTCCGCCATGGTGCGCTGCATCCGGTCCGTCAGCTCCGCAATCTTTTCATCCTTCGGGTCTTTCTTCTCGTGATGGAACAGCTCCTTTGCGGTTTCCTTCTCCTTCTCCTCTTCGGCCGCTTCTTCTGCAGCCGTCTCTGCCGCCGCTTCTTCTGCAGCGGTCTCTCCCTCCGCTTCTTCTGCTACCGTCTCTGTTCCGGCACCTTCGGGAGCTTTGGTCTCTTCTCTATTCTCCTCCGCTGCCTCTTCCGTCTTCAGAACCTCAGAAGTTTCTTCCGCGGTATTCTGTTCTCTCTCTTTTGTGTTATCCACTGCCTGGTACTCCTTTTACTTCTTTTTGCCGTCCCGGAACGTTGTCTGGACCTGATCCATCAGTTCCTTCAGTGTTCCGACGACCTTCTCGTAATCCATTCGTTTCGGACCGATGATGCCGATGGTGCCGCGCAGCCCGTCGCCCAGATCATAATTGGCGGTAACCACGCTGCAGTCCTTCATGGACTGTACCTGGGTCTCGGAACCGATGTACACCTGAATCCCGTGTTTGTTGCCCTCGGAATCCGGTTCGCCGGTATCTACCATGAAATCTCTGAGCTCATCCTTCTTTTCCAGGGTGCTCAGAATCTCACTGGCCTGCCGGCTGTCGGACAGTTCCGGATACTTGAATATATTTGTGGCTCCTTCTGTGTAAATCCGGAGGTCTTCTTCCTTTGCCCGGATGGCATCGGCCACCTCGTTGAGGACCATGTCCACCACTTCTCTCTGATCCCCGGCCTCCTGCTTCATCGCACTGATGACATCCAGGTTGATCTCCTCCATGGTAAGTCCCGTCAGATGATTATTCAGAAGAATATTCATGTTCAGGATTTCCTCATCGGTGAGTGCAACCCCTGTATTTACAATGGAATTCTTGATGATGCCGCCTTCGAGCACCGTGACAATCAGGAGCTTTCCGGTCTCGACCCGGGAAAGCTGCACAAACTTGAGCTTTGTCCGGTCGGTCTTCGGGCCGCTGATCATGGTGGCGTAATTCGTGCTCATCGCAAGAATCTTGGCCATCTGGCGGAGCATGTCTTCCAGCCGGTCCACCCGGTCGATGACCAGTGCGGTGGAAGGAGCATTCTTTTCTTTCAGCGCTTCATCCTTTTCCTTTACAATCTCATCCACGTAAAACCGGTATCCCTTATCCGAAGGAATCCGGCCTGACGATGTATGGGGCTGTATGATATACCCCATCTGCTCCAGGTCCGACATCTCATTGCGGATGGTGGCGGAACTGAGCTTCAAATCCGAATCCCTCGAGATGGTTCGGGAACCTACCGGTTCTCCGGTCTCGAGGTAGGTCTGGATAATTGTTTTCAGAATCTTTATCTTTCTCTCATCCAGTTCCATGGTTCCTCCTGCTGCCTGTGCAGCATTCGCTTTGTTCTTGTTAGCACTCGATAATGTGGAGTGCTAACATCTACTGAACATACTATATTACCCCCCAGAGATTTTGTCAACAGGTTTTGCAAAAAAAATCCGCTGCAGCCGGGAGTTTCAACTCCACACGCTGCAGCGGTCGCTCTCTTTTTCTGTTTTACTCAACAACCTTGTAAACACTGACATGCCGTAATCCGTAATTGACGCACTCCTGATAGGAATCAAAGAAGATATCCACGGAGTTGCCCCAGACGCCGTTGTCCTCCACGGTATAGATAACGCCGTCAATGTATACCCGGGTTCCCTTCGGAAGAACGCTCCAGTCAGCCGAGAGGGTATGACCGGACTTCGCATGCAGGCCGGATGCCGTCATGTCAGAACCGGTCTCCGATGCGCAGTAGGCGGTCGATCGGAACTCGCCGAGATACTCTGCCTTGATATCGCCCAGCGAAACCTTCTGCGGAACACTCTTCTCCGCCTCAGCCTTCGGTGCGACATACCCGCCGGCAATCTCCAGCGCCGGTCCCTGTGCTGCCTCTTCCGCATATGTGGGGACACTGCAGCAGATCGCCATCGCAACTGCCGCCGCAGCCAGTACGGAATGTTTGAAATTCATATCAAAACCTCGCTTATTAATCGGTATTGAAAGCACTTCTTAACATGTTTCCATTATATTACAAAAGTGTTAAATGTCAAGTTTTCCCGCATTCTGACGGTTTTTCGTCATCTTTTTGTAATACCGGAGACCCGGTTTCTGTACAGAATTCATTCTTTTGTACATAGAATCTCCCGCTGCATATCTGTATAATAATTAAGAGAAAAGTGTCTCCGGCGGGAAGGTCTTCCAGCCCCGGACCTGACAGATTTACAGAAAGGAAGGACTTAACATTATGAAAAAATGGTGGATTGCCGCCTTTACTCTTCTCCTTCTCGCAGGCTGCGGCGGGAAAAACGCCGCAACTGTTCCCGCTAAGACAGAAACCGCGGCTGCAGCCGCGGAGCAGTCTTCCGAAGCAGAATCCGGCAAAACCGATGAGACGGCAGAACCGGCGACGGATGGAGCCGGCACAGCAGATAAGGCAGATGCGGCAGAGGATGCCGGAACCGACTCTCCGGCCGTGCCCAAGGAGGCTGATGCAGATACTAAGTCCTCCGCATCCGGCACCGAAGGACGGGATGTGGAGAATAACGGCGGAAACTTCGTCCGCGTGGGACACCGGGTCTACTTCCGGAACTACGCAAACGGCGGCCTGCCGGAAATCGCCCTCTTCGGTGATTTCCTGACAACTGCAGAAGAAAACCAGACATCCATCTGGTATTATGATGAAGAAACCGGGGAAACCAGCCGCTTCTACGATGAGAAGGGCTATGGTCCCCTGTGGTACGGCACCGACGGCTTCTATCTGACCGGCGTCCGGGACGGCCTGTCCCACAGCTTCTTCTATCCCGACGGTGCCGGAGCGGTCGAAGAATTCGGCCCCGGCCTCATCGAAGGCGTCTCCGAAGACGGACACTATGCCGCCTTCTGGTCCGCCGAAGGAAACGGCGGCACGGAGATTCTCTCGGTGATCAAGGATGCCGAGGTGATTGCATCTGTCCGGGCGAAGGATTTCTCCAGCGTGGCGTTCTGCGGCATGATCGGTCCGAAAACCATCTGGCTCTGCCACGGAGAGGGTGAGGATTCTGTGTGGGAGTTTG
>OCVV011355866.1_pt1 | contig 13971 bp, 10 predicted proteins | sample 1539721 | NCBI WGS metagenome assembly OCVV01 (sample SAMN02144230, study PRJEB22623) | gut metagenome | biome: sheep rumen | host: Ovis aries | place: New Zealand
GAACAGGCCATGAGCTTCACCAAGACCAACAACGCCTACATCCGCCTGATGGACAGAGAGGCGGACCTGGTCATCGCCTACGAGCCCGGTCCCAATGCCCAGGAAGACCCGCGCTACAAAGATCTGGAACTGGCCCCCATCGGCCTCGACGCACTGGTATTTCTCTGCAACACTGCGAACCCGGTGCAGTCCCTGACATCTTCCCAGCTGAAGGACATTTACACCGGAAAGATCCGGAACTGGAAGGACCTTGGCGGGGAGGATGCGGAGATCATCGCCTTCCAGCGGGAGGTGAACTCCGGCTCCCAGACCCTGATGGAAAAGCTCCTGATGAAGGGAACGCCCATGATGGACGCCCCCGGCGAGCTCCGGCCGGGCGAGATGGGCGAGCTGGTGGACAGCGTGGCCCGCTACTCCAACACCAGGAACGCCCTGGGCTATTCCGTCTATTACTACGCCCGGAACATGTACCAGCGTCCGAATCTCCGCTTTATGGCGGCGGACGATGTCGACCCCTCCCCGGAGACCATCCGGGAAGGCAGATACCCCTACGTCAATCCTTTCTACGCAGCCGTTCGCAAGGACGAGCCGGAAAACACGAAGGCACGGCAGCTCTTCAACTGGCTTGCCGGAGAAGACGGCCAGTCCCTGGTGGAGGCCATGGGATATGTAAGCATGGAAAAGGCTGAGAAAAAGCTTCCCGAAGGTCTGGACGGACGGGTCTCTCTGGAGACCGGACGCCTGGAAGGCAATACCCGGCGTCTCGCGGTCAGCGGCGCCGCCTTTGACGGGGACGCGGGCGTTGTGATCCTCGACGAAGATTTCCAGGTGGCAAAGCGGATCGAGGGAATCATGATCCGGGGAGATGAAACCTTCGCGCGGATCCGCGGCAGCGTCTTCCCGGCAGGACCGATCCTCTTTACCGGAAATGACCCATCGAAAAAGGATGCTCTCGAAAACGAAAACTATATCGGCCTCTATGACGTTGACCGGGAGGCCTGGGCGGCGGAACCGACCGCCGATTACTGCTACACGGAATGCACGGATGGGGAACACGCTGTATACTATCTGGGAAACTGGCCGGAATGGTATGACGAAAACGGAACTGAACGATACAAGGCAGTGGTCCGGGTCTATGCCGATACCGGCGAACTGCTCCGGACAGAGACGCTGCATTCCCCCGAAGAATATGATGAACTGCTGAAAAACACTTCCCGCGGGAATTCTATGGAGAGCGCCTGGGATGAGGCGACAGATACCGTGACCTGTGATCCCGGGAACGGCATTACCCTCACTCTTCATTATGATGAAGCCCCGGAGAAAGACACTGCAGTCCTGAAACAGAACGGCAAGGTCTTGGCGGAAAGCTCGCATATGATGATGCGGCCCTACATGGTAGACGAGTCCGATGAGGATTTCATTCCTGCGGGCTGGATGACTGTCAGAATGTCCAACGACCGGCTGGACGAAAACGGAGACCGGGTTTACGAGGAGGCCGGCTTCCTGATCGCGGACCGGAAGGGCAGCATCGTCTACCGGGAAACGGAGGGCTCTTCTTACTATATTACCCTGGTGGATGAGAACTTCTGTGTCCTCTTCGACTGGGCCTCCGGCAAATATATCATCCGGGACTACAGCGGCAGAGATCTTTTCAGCTGGATCCGGCCGGAGGAGGGCGAGTTCTGGTGATCCTGAAGGGATCACAGGCCGCTCATTCCGAAACAAAAAACTGCTTCATCCCGCAGGGATCTCCCTGCAGGATGAAGCAGTTTTTCTGTTCCGTATCACACTTCTGTGACCAGCGGATCAGTCCGGAAAAACCACTGCGACTTTTCCGCATTTTCCGCTCGCCATCAGTTCATACGCCTTATCAACATCCTTCAGTTCAAACCGATGGGTGATCAGCTTATCGGGATGGATGCCCCAGCGCACCAGATGCTCTACCAGTTCCTCCATGCGCCACAGAGAGGTGACCCAGGATCCGCAGATGGTCTTCTGGCCGTGCATGATATCCGGGGAAGGATTGAAGGTCACGTCATTTCCCTCGCCGATCATCACCATTTTTCCCCATTCCCGGGTGCAGCGGATGGCCAGCGCACGGGCGGCCGGATTGCCGGAGCAGTCTGCCGCACGCTCACAGCCAAAACCGCCCGTCACTTCCATGATCTTTGCCTGGCATGCCTCCGCATCCGCAGAATTGAATACATAGTCGGCAAGGCCGAGATCCTTCGCCAGCTGCATGCGCTCCTCGTTGACATCGGTGCCGATGGTCATATCGCAGCCCATGGCTTTCGCAAGCATCAGCGCCGCCAGTCCCACCGGACCCAGGCCGGTGACCAGCACACGGTCATTGCCCGAGATACCGACCTTCATCAGTCCCTCGTAGACTGTGCCGAAGCCGCAGGCAACCTGTGCGCCGTCTTCATAGGTCAGCTCGTCCGGCAGCGCGATCAGATCCTTCTCGTCACACAGAATATAGGGAGCCATTCCGCCATTGCGCTGCCAGCCGTATGCCGCGCGGAACGGGCTCTTGCAGGAGATGTAATAACCGCGCCGGCAGTCATAGCAAACGCCGCAGCCGGAAATGTGATACACGATGACGCGGTCGCCTTTCCTGAAGCGCTTCAGGCCTTCCCCCTCGACCTCAATAATGCCGCAGGGTTCGTGGCCGGCGATCATGCCCGGCTGATAGCCCTCAGGTCCCTTGCCCAGATGAGCCCTGTAAATGGCGCGGATGTCCGATCCGCAGATGGTAGAAGCTTTGGTCTTTACCACGACCTGTCCGTAGCCCGGGGTGGGCATGTCAAATTCCTTTATCTCCACGGTGCTGTTGCCCGGAAGAATCGCGCCCCGCATCTTGATTTTCATGATCACACCTCCATTTTTGCCGGTTGTCCTGCTGTTCATCAACAGTATATTCTTTCGCTTTCATGGAGGTTAGATGCTGCCGTGACCTGTTTTTGTTAAGCGTGTCGTTTTCATACAAATTCAGGTATTATATAATAAATTTGCAAAAAAGCAGAACAGTCTGACAGCGTGGAATGACGGGAGTTTGATACGGAAAAAAACAACCTGGAGGAAACAGGCATTGGAAACCTATGAATTCTCAGGTACCTTCGAACTCGGATCTCTGCTGATCGAACCGGTGCATGTACGCATCGAGGAGCTTCGTCCGGTCATCGCGGCGCACGCCCATTCCAATACCAGCTATGAGATCCATTACACCGCGCGGGGAAAAGGCAGCGTGACCATCGACAGCCGGAAATATCCGGTAGAAACCGATACCCTTTACATCACCGGTCCCGGTGTGATCCATTCCCAGACCTCTGACTGCAGTGCGCCAGTCATCGAATACTGTCTCTATCTCAACTGCCGCCGGTCTTCCACATCCGAGCCTGATTTCTTCTCCCTGTTCGCCGAAACCACCTTCTGGATGAGTCAGGATGAAGGCCGTCTCTTTCCGCTGCTCCGGCAGCTGATCGAAGAAAAAAGACATCCCCGGCCAGGCACACCGGAGATGTCCGAAACAATTCTTAAGCAGATCATTATCACACTTACCCGCATATATTCTCATCCGAGGCAGGAAAAGACCGCGGATCCATCCATGCCGGCCATGACCTATACGAGGCTGATGCCTGTGGTGGAAGATGCTTTTTTCTACCGCTACCGGACCCTGACGCTGGAGGAGCTTGCCGCTGTCCTCCACCTGAGTGTCCGCCAGACCCAGCGCCTGCTGCAGCGAAACTTCGGCAAGACGTTCTCCCAAAAACTGAATGAGGCCCGGATCGCCGCGGCAGCGCAGTTTCTGCTGAACACCGGTTTTAGCGTAACCGAGATCGGCGAGCGCACAGGCTTCTCCTCGATCGAGCATTTTTCATCTTCCTTCAGGCGCTTCACCGGGGTTTCCCCGACACAGTACCGGAAGAATCATCCCTGAATTCGGGGGAAATACTCTCTGATACTCCGACCTCCTGCAGAGTTCCTTCAAAGTCACTGCTTCATCTTCCGCAGTTCCATCGCCGCCAGCGGTATGGACACGGATACAGACAGGATATCCGCGACCGCCTGGGTCATTTCGACGCCGAGGAGGCCGAAAATTCTTGGCAGAATCAGGATCAGCGGGATAAAAAAGATCCCGCTGCGGGCCGAAGCTGTGATGGATGCCTTCACGCCTTTCCCGATGGACTGCAGCATCATGTTTGTGATGACGATGCAGGCAAGCAGAGGCAGCGCCGCCGCCTGCCAGCGGAGCGCCACTTTACCGACCGCGATCACCTCCGGATCGTTCCGGAAGAAGGCGATGATCTGCGGAGAGAAAATAAAACAGAACACCGCCATCACAGTCAGAAAAATGGTACCGTAGCGGACACAGAAGAAATAGCCTTCCCGCACACGCTCTTTTTTCTCCGCACCGTAGTTAAAGGAGCAGACCGGCTGATATCCCTGACCGAAGCCGATCAATGCGCTGGATACGAACATGGTCACTCTGGTGGTGACACTCATTCCGGCAATGGCTGCGTGGCCGTAAACACCGGCAGCCCTGTTTAAAAGCACCGTTGCCACCGCCGCCAGTCCCTGACGGAACAGTGCCGGAATGCCGCCGTTTATGATCTGCACGATAAAGTGGCCGTTGAGCTGCACATTCCGGATGTTCAGGTGAATGTTCACACCGTGCATGCTGCCTGCCAGCAGCACGAAGAAGCTGATGATCTGTCCGCTGACAGTTGCCAGGGCAGCGCCCGTGACTCCCATCCCGAAGCCGAAGATCAGCAGCGGATCCAGTGCGATATTCAGGATGGCGCCGCATAGCAGTCCTACCATGGCATACATCGCGCTTCCCTGATACCGCAGCTGGTTGTTGATGACGAACTGCCCCATCATGAAGGGCGCTCCGAGGACGATGATCCTCAGATAACTCACCGTCTCTTCTACTGTGCCTCCCCTGGCTCCGAGAAATTCTGCCAGCTGCCGTATATTCAGGACCGACGCTGCTGCCACGACGACGCCCAGGATCATGGACAGCGCAAGCCCTGTGGCAGCCATCTTTTCCGCTTCTTCCTGCTTCCCTGCGCCCAGCATCCTGGAAAGATAGTTGCCCGAACCCTGTCCGCAGAAAAACCCCAGAGCCTGAATCACCGCCATCGCCGAAAAAGCAAGCCCCACAGCCGCCGTCGCCTCTGTGGAGATCCTTCCGACAAAAAACGTATCCGCTGCGTTGTAGATCGCCGTCACCAGCATGCTGATGATCGTCGGTATGCTCAGACGGGTGATGAGCCTGGGCACCGGCGTCTCCGTCATATCCCGGTATCTCTCTGCCGCCTTCGAATCCGCATTATGAGTCATAGAAATGCTGTCCGTCGTCTGTCACAAGACGCTTTGTCCCAGGATATTCAAAAATACTGTCGTTTCCGGCATTTGCTTCAAGATACCCGGCAAATTCCTTTGCATACCATTTCGCCATTTCAAGATTATGCATACGGTAGTATCCGCAGTTGACAGCGGTTGCGCCGGGCACCTCCTGTACAGTGTCCACATATCTGAAAGCTTTCAGCATGATCTCATGGAGTTCCTGCGCTTTGCGGCTGCCCTTAAGTATGAGATAAAAGCCCGTAAGACAGCCCATGGGGCCCCAGTAAATGACCTCATCCTTCCAGTCAGGATCGTTGCGCAGATAAGTCGCAATAATATGCTCCAGCGAATGCATTGCCGCAACGTCAATGACCGGCTCCCTGTTAGGTCTTTTCAGCCTTATGTCGTAGGTCGTCACCGTATAGTCGCCCAGGTGATCCGTCCTGCTTGTGAAGATCCCAGGCACAATGCGCATATGATCCACTGAAAAGCTCTGAATCAATTCCATTTTAGTTTCTCCTTTCAGTCACTTCGTTTTCAGTTTTTCTCCGGAGGAAAAGTTATCCGAGGGATATTCCCTGCAGCTCGGCGAGACGCGTGAACACTTCGCCGATCCTGTCGTTGATGACCAGAGTGTTTCCGCCCAGCCTGACGTTCAGGCGGTCCCGGTTGATGATCACCAGGTATTTTCCGGAGAAATAATTGATATAGGATGCAGCCGGGTACACGGTAAGGGAAGTTCCTCCGATGATCAGCATGTCGGCGCGGGAGATAGCCCGCACTGCGCCTTCCACAGCATCATCCGGAAGGCTCTCCTCATAGAGCGTAATGTCAGGACGGATAGTCCCTCCGCAGCTGCAGTGCGGCACTGCTTCATCCGAGGTGAAGATATAATCCTCCGGATAAACCTTTCCGCATTTCATGCAGTAATTCCGCAGGGCGCTTCCATGGATCTCATATACTTTCCGGCTTCCCGCTTTCTGGTGCAGTCCGTCGATGTTCTGCGTCACTACTGCGTCCAGCTTCCCCAGCTTCTCGATCGCCGCCAGATACTTGTGGGCATTGTTCGGCTCGATGGTCCTCGTGTCCATCTTCTGCCGGTGAAACTCGTAGTAAACCTTCGGTTCATATATCAGACAGCTGTGGCTCAGCAGATATTCCGGACGGTATTTATCAAAGCGGACATCCCGCTGGTTATACAGTCCGTCCTTGCTCCGGAAATCCGGCACGCCGCTCTCCGTGGAAACGCCTGCTCCCCCGAAAAAGACAATATGCTGCGCATCCTCGATCTCATCCTTCAGCTGCAGAATCTTAGCCTCATCCATGGTCATCTTCTCCTTTCTTCCTTCGTGAGACAGATTTTAACTGATCCTTTTCGTCTTCCACTAACAGCCTGATCTCCTTGGTTCCTTTCAGTTTCATGATTGCTCTTATTCCGTCTGCGTCTTCGTTTACAAAGCATTCATTGATGCTGGTGACAGCAGCCCTGCTGCCAAGATACTTCCGCGCATAGCATATGTCCTCCTCATCTCTGTAAAAACCTGTCTCTTCACATCCTGTTTACGCTTTGCCTCTGTATTCGATGCAGAGCATGGTGATATCGTCGAACTGCTCCGCCTCTCCGACAAAAGCTGTCACCGCCTCGGTCACAGCCCGCAGGAGTCCCTCTGGCGATTCATCCATGGCGCTGTTCAGCGCCTGTACGATCCGGTTTCTGCCGAAAAGCTCTTCTTCGGAGTTCTGAGCCTCGGACGCGCCGTCGGTATAGACGAACAGCTTGGAGCCCGGTTCGAGGTGCAGTTCATATTCTCTGTATTTCATTCCCTCAACTGTTCCGAGAACGAAGCCGTGTTTGTCCTTAAAGATCTCGAAGGGACCGTCCGGTGTTTTGAGAACAGGGTACTCGTGTCCGGCGTTCGCGGCGGTCAGGATACCGCTGACGAGGTCGAGGATTCCGAACCAGACCGTGACAAACATTTCTTCCTTATTGTTCTCATAGATCATCTGGTTCACCGTGCCCAGGACCTCCTGAGGGCTGTGGCCTGCCATGGCCTGGTTCTGGATCATATTCTTAGCCATCATCATGAACATGGCAGCGGGGATACCCTTGCCGGACACATCCGCAATGACCAGGGCAAGACGGTCATCGTCCACAAAGAAGAAGTCGTAGAAATCTCCGCCGACCTCCTTGGCGGGGGTCATGCTGGCAAAAACATGGAACTCCTGCCGGTCCGGGAAGGCAGGGAATTTGTTCGGCAGCATGTCCGCCTGGATTCGGGTGGCAAGCGCAAGCTCCGTGCCGGTGCGCTCCTTTTCCGCCGTCATGGCAAGGATATTTCTGAGATATTCCTCCATCTGGTCCGACAGCTTTCGGAAGGTATTGGCAAGGATCTCGATCTCATCCCCCGTGCGGTAGACATCGTCCATTTTAAAGACAAACCGCTCCCCTGTCACATCCTCGATCCGCTGCGTCATGACACGGATGGGATTGATGATTTTGCCCGAAAAGGATACGGCGGCCACAGAGGCGCTGAAGATCAGCAGGATCACAATGATCAGGAGCAGCAGGCTGGACTGTCTGAAGTTGCGCTTGTACCGCTCACTTGCGTTGGCGCTGATATTATCCAGTTCCGTCAGAAGCGCTTCTGTGGGCTGCTCCATCTCGCTATGCGGGACAAAGGTGATCAGAGTCCATCCCAGAGACGACATACGCGCAAATGCCGCGTAATATGCCTCCCCATCGATCTCCACCTTGCCGAGCCCGCTTTCCTGGTCAAGTGCATCCTGGATCAGAGCCGCAAGTGCCGCGTTGCCGGTATCCCGGATGTCCGTGGACATATCATTTACCATTTTAAGCTCGCCGGATTTCCTCGGAGAATAGACAAGAAGCCCTCCGTTGCTCACCATGATGGAAAAACCCTTTTTTCCTACACCGACATCCGATATGAACTCCTGTATCACACTCAGCTTTGTGGAGCCCCCGAGCACTGCCACGAGTTCACCGTCCAGATAGATCGGGCAGCCATATTCCACCTCGGGAAGTTCAAGAAAATAACTGTGGACTGCCAGCGTGAAGCTGAACTCCCCCGCCTCCACTGCACTTTGATACCAGGGACGCTCCGTCGGATCGTAGGGATACATTACGTCGTTCTCATCATACTTTTCGTCCGGGATCGTATCCACCACCATCGAGGTGCCGTTCGGCAGTGAGATATAGCAGTCTCTCGTATAATTGTCGTTGCCGCGGACTATCTCCGTCATCAGCGGCTCCAGATTCGCGAGCTTCCTGACCATGATCTGCGTCTCCGGATCACGGGCCGCTTCGTCATTCGCGAATATGAGCTGCAGGGAATACCGCCCGGCCTTCGCCGGATCCGGCGGATAGACCTCCCGCTCTCCATACTTGTCGGGGTGTGCAAAGATATCCTGCACCTGGGCGGCAAGCATGGTGAAATCATGTTTCATGGTCCAGAACTCACCATCCGCGTTCTCAGCCGTCAGAGTGATGGTATTGAGCATGTCTTCGTACGTCAGGCTGGTTATCGTCTCCTGAGACCGTTCCTTGATGGCCTTGTTCTGTGACTCGTTCGTTTCCGCGGCGACGCGTGCAGCGGCCCGCAGCTGCAGAATGCCGATGATCGCGAACGCCACTGCCGCGGTTATGACCAGCATACTGCAAAGAAGAAGCAGCTTTTTCCTCAGGCCTCCGGAGGCCAGTATTATTTTATTGTCCATAATAACATTCTCCTTGCTGTCCGGAAAACTCCCTGCGCTGATTTCCGACAGTTGTTATGCCGCTTTTTCGCTCATTTTATCATACCACATGCTATTGTCTACACAATCTGTCATGTACAAAAACAGCCGGAACACCTGATGTAAGCGCCCGGCTCTCCCCCGCTATTCACAAAATGCATAAAGAAGACTAAATCTTGCATTATTTTTCACTCTGTAGTATTTTTAAAATACTGCAGCTATTCGGCCTCCCGGATCCGGGCCGCTGAACAGCTGGAGAACGTATCAAAAGGGGGTTTTAGATTATGGAAGGATTCTCGAATTTTGTTGATTTTCTGAACGGTATTGCATGGGGACCGTGGATGCTCATCCTGCTTGTGGGCACCGGCATCTTCCTGAGCGTCCGTATGGGCTTCATCCAGTTCTCCCGCTTCGGATATGCGATGAAGAACACCCTCGGAAAAGTCTTCAAGAAGCAGCAGGCCGGCCACGGTGAAGTTACACCGTTCCAGGCTGTGACCACCGCTCTCGCGGCAACAGTCGGCACCGGAAATATCGCAGGTGTCACAGGCGCTATCGCAGCAGGCGGCCCCGGAGCTGTCTTCTGGATGTGGGTCTCCGCACTCTTCGGCATGGCCACCAAGTACTCTGAGGTTGTCCTCGCAGTCCGTTACCGCGAGCGCAACGACAAGGGCGACTGGGTCGGCGGACCGATGTATTACATTAAGAACGGCCTGGGTGAGGGCTGGCGCTGGCTCGGCGGCGTGTTCTGCGTCTTCGGCTTCCTTGCTGCCTTCGGTATCGGCAACATGACCCAGGTCAACACCATCGCATCTTCTATTAACACCGCCATCGACGCATTCGGCGGAAACGTGGAAGCAAGCTCCGTCCAGATCTTCGGACAGACTGTTCCCACCAGCAGCATCGCCATCGGCGTGATCATTGCAGTCATCGTGGCTCTGGTCCTTCTCGGCGGCATCAAGCGCATCGGCTCCGTCACGGAGAAGCTGGTGCCCTTCATGGCAGTCATCTACATCGTGGCAGCGATCGCAGTCATTTTCGGCAACATCGGCCAGCTCGGCACGGTGTTCGGCATGATCTTCAAGGGTGCCTTCAACGCGGATGCAGCTATCGGCGGCGCCACCGGAATCATGATCAAGACCACCATCCAGAAGGGTGTGGCCCGCGGCGTATTCTCCAACGAGGCAGGTCTCGGATCTGCTCCCATGGCGCATGCAGCTTCCTCTGAGACCGATCCCGTAAAGCAGGGTCTGTACGGTATCTTCGAAGTCTTCATGGACACTATCGTCATCTGCTCTCTGACAGCTCTTGCACTGCTCTGCGGCACTCTGGGTTCAGGCCAGACTCTGGACTGGGGCGGCAGCGCCGGAACCGCCAACGTGGCAGCAGCCTTCAGCAGTGTGTTCGGAAGCCAGATCGGCTCTCTTATCATCGCTGTCGGCATCACGCTCTTCGCACTTTCCACGGTGCTCAGCTGGTCCCTCTACGGCACCCGCTGCTTTGAGTATCTCTTCGGTCTGCAGTACGTGAAGCTTTACCAGATCGCCTTCATCATCATCGTTGTGATCGGCTCTACGCTGGAGCTCTCCCTGGTCTGGAACATCGCCGACACCCTGAACGGTTTCATGGCGATCCCGAACCTGATCGCACTCCTCGGCCTGTCCGGCGTGGTGATCAAGCTCACAAAAGACCACTTCTCCGATCCGGCCAAGATGGCTCACGACGAGGAGTGACAGTTCCGAATAATCTCAGAAATACAAATACCCCCTTTGCCGGGCATCCGGTAAAGGGGGTATTTCTTTCCGAAAACTCGGAAATATCGACACAGTAGAAATAGGCCTGACGGAGCCCGCCAGAACGTAGGGCACATGATATTTTTTCGAGATTGTAGACAATGCCGTTGTCGCTGTCAATGACCGGCCTGTTTAGCATTGTCAGTCTGTTGTGTCTGCCATGATAACAATGTATCTGTTCATGCGACTATCATATACACTCCAGCATGCAGTGCCCCACCATTCATGTCCGGCCTCAAAATAGTTGGACCAGTCTGTTGTCCACTCATATATTTCAAGTTCATCTGTTCCTTCAGGGAATAAAACTGAGTTGACCTTGCGGAATTCATCCGGCCCGTAACCTGAGGTATGCGGGGTCTCCCAGAAAGCGTACCAATACGGGATCTGTTCACCCTTTAAGGGATCCGGCAATCCGCAGTCATAGAATCTTTGACCTATACGGTCGGTCCGCAATATCTTCGGAATATGGAATAAAGCTGCAGGATCGATCTTATGAGCCTTTGCTTTCCCAATATCCAGATTCCAGGGGAACGGTTCGTCCTGAACTTTCCTGCAATAGCTGATCTCTGATTTTAACTGCTCATCGATATACCGTTCAATCACTTTGAGCATTGCAAACAGCACAGCATCTTTATGAGAACGGTATCCCTGATGCGGCGTATCGTCTTCGATGAGACAATAGTCAATGATGCATCTGTCGTATTTTTCTATCAGCTCATAAAAAGGATCATTGATCAATTCACGCATTTGATTCACCTGCAAAGCCCGGTTTTATCGAAAGATCGACGAACCGGGATTTGGTCGGACCGCCCCGCCGCCGAAAACGGTCGCCGCATTCATCGTATGCCCGCTGGAAAACGAATAACCTGTTGCCGCTCCAGCCCATCAGAAAATAAGCGCCGAATTCCCTGAAACCCGTTTTCTCCATCATACCATAGTCTCACTCATCCACCGCGAACCGTATCCCCGCACTTTTTCTCGCCGTCTCCAGCGCTGTCATGACCGCGACAGACTTCTCAAGGAAAGCAGCCGCAGCAGCAGCATCCCCGGTATCGACGATCCGGGTGAAATCCCTGAACTCCTGTGTCATGCGGTGCCTCATCTCCGGAGCCAAGAACTTTCCGCTCTCCATCGCGCGGCTCATACCGCCCGCAGCATTGGGGACAGGCGGCTTCGTGTCATCAGCGAACTCATACTCGACGCCTTCCATGGTATTCGGCTTGCCAATGAGCCGCATCCAGCCGTTCTCGCCCTGGATTATCGCAAATGACGGACTGTCCGAATCCTTGGCCCCCGTACAGACTCCCGTTACTCCATCATAGCAGAGGACTGCCGTTCCGGATGTGTCGATCCCGTTAAATCCAAGGTTCGGGAAATACTTCGCATCCTTCGGGGCACCGAGAAGACCGATCGTCAGATAGACATTATAGAGATTGATATCATACAGTGCGCCTCCTGACAGATCCGGATCAAAGGCAGGTTCGACCTCACCGGCCAGATACTTCTTGTATCTGCTGGAATACTGTGAGAAATTGCACTGGGCCATCTTCAGGGGCCCGAGCTTCGGCAGGATCTCTGCCATCTTCTCAAATACTTTACTGTGCAGGGTCGTAATGGCTTCAAGACAGAAGACACCCTTCTCCGCTGCGATCGATGCAAGTTCCCCGGCTTCCGCCATTGTGGAGACAAACGGTTTCTCCAGAATAACATTCACACCCGCAAGCAGCGCCTGCTTTGCATAAGGATAGTGCGCGCTGTTGACGAGGCCGATGTACACGCAGTCAACACCGCTGTCAGAGAGGAGTTCTGCGTAGTCTGTATAAACTTTGCCGATCCCGTACTGTTCTGCCAGTTTTTCACCCTTTTCCCGGCTCTTAGGTCTCGCAAATATTGCCGTACGCTCGATCTCAGTGATCTCCTCCATGGCAAAAAGAGCTTCATGTACGATCTTTCCTGTTCCGATAATACCAAGTTTCACAGCACATCCTCCATCTCACACACCCGGAAAAGGCACTTCCCTGCAGAATCCGTCAACGCATATCCCGAAGATCGGGAATCTGTCTTATTTTTCTATCAGCTCCGGCAGGAGATTTCGCTATATAGTATCTTGCATCATTCGTCCTGCGTACCTTTTTTGCATGCAGCATAGAATTCATCACATTCGGATTCTCAATTCCCCGGTCCGCAAGCGGCACTGCGGTCTCCTCAGATACCGCACCGCATTCCTCCAGATAGTCCATAAAACAGCGGGCTTCCAGGTAACCGATGTCCACAGATTCCATCGACAGAGTCAGGGCTTTTCGCAGCAGCATACAGATACCCTGCATATCATATTTATCGCCCGTGATCATCTCCATCGAGCCGTTCGTCTGCGCTGTACTGCAGAGCTCATCCAAAGTAAAGGCGTGATGGATCGTAATGCAAAAACCATCAGGCCCCTCGATATACAGGCACGGCTCATAGCTATTAGACGACAATTGATACGATCGTTCTCCCGTGCGCAGGTAATAAGTTTCCCCGGACTGTCCAAGCAGAAGATCTCCGCTGCTATAGATTATTCTCATTGATTCTGTTTTAATCCCCGCTTCTAAAATGAGTCTGCAAACAACTGCTTTAATACCCAAGGAATTTCTTCAGTTCTTTGTCAGGCAGAAGCTCCTTCCTGCCTAGCCCGAAGGAATAGTCCGGAACGATCTCCAGATAGCGGTCCAGGAATTCCTCGTAGGTCTTTGCCTCGAAGCAGTACGGTGTGATGAAAAATTCCCTGCTGCCGCCGGCCACGCGGTCCCCGGCTGTTACGCTCACTTTGTAGTCGCCTGACTGCAGCTTGTAGAAAACATATCTCTCAAGATTCCAGCCGTGCAGACTGATATGGCCGAATGAAGGAGCATAACTTGCCACAGTTTTATTTGCCTGAAGCGCCGCGCTCTGATAGTCGTACTCCACACTCTCTATAAAACGTTCAGCGCTTTCGACATCGTACACGGAATACTCGCCTTCGGTCCGGTATCTTCTGACAAATTCAAGGTCTCCGTCAACACGCTGTATATCGTACTGCCAGGCCTTACCGAGCATC
>OCVV010800008.1_pt1 | contig 13970 bp, 14 predicted proteins | sample 1539721 | NCBI WGS metagenome assembly OCVV01 (sample SAMN02144230, study PRJEB22623) | gut metagenome | biome: sheep rumen | host: Ovis aries | place: New Zealand
CCGCCGCTGGAACGTGTCGAGCTGGTGGCAGACCTTTACAAGCGGTTTTACATCTATTGAAAAGCTGTCTAAACGTAAGATAGATTACAATATGCGGCACGTTACCGACCTTGTACAACGTGTTTACGGTAATACTATAGATACCATCTTACAGACTAAAGGTGAAAAAGCTCTTATTGATCTTATCAAATCCCGCGCTACGGAGCTTAATGACGCGCAGGTTCATTTGATAGCTGAGTATAAAGCGGGTGAATCAGTTGAATAAATACGACGAAAAAAAGAAATCTGCGCTTGATTCGCAGATCCTTCTTGATAAATATTCAAATGCAGTTAAGCGTAATACGTTTGAGTTCTGCAAGGAGCTTTCCCGCTTTCGTCAAAATAAGTATTATTATCTTGTCGGCGATTATAACAGCTTTGAGGATTATTGTTGGGATAAGTTCCGAATGTCCCGTACTGCTGCCGATCGTCATGCACTTGTCGGTCTTTTCCTGCGGACTTTCACACCCAAGGATTTGAATGAGTCGGCTTTTGTTTCGCTGGGTAATTTTGAAAATCTCGGTATTTCAAAGTATTATATATTCGCTTCCGCGTACTTTCGTAACCAGGAGCTGTTCAAAAAGCTGCTTTCACTTGATGTCACTAACATTACATTTAAGGAGCTTTGCCGCGAGGTCGCTGTTTTGGAATCTATGATTGTTGTGAAAAATGATGTTGAGTTTAAAGGAGATGTCACGGAGCTGAGGGACACTATTGAGACTGTAGCAAATGATATCCGTCAGGAACGTTTTACTTCTACGTCTTCGGCTCCAAAACAGTATGATGATACAGTCAAGAGCTATATCAATTCTGTCATGTCCTTTCGTGCTGAATGTGAACGTCTTTTCAGGTTCCTTGAGGATAATGTTGACTCGGAGCTTTTTGATAAATGTACTTTGTACGGCGTGCTGGAAGATGTTTTACATCATTGTGATGATGATCTAAATATTTTTATGGGGTGATTACAATATGTCGATTAAAGAGTATATTTTGAGCAAGCCCGATACATACAGTTTTGAAATTGTCTATCTATTCGAGGTCAACGGCAAAGAGCGGATTGATGATGAATATTCAAGCGGCATTATCACGGCAGCGGAGTTTAAAAAGCACGTAAACGGAGAAATCAAAGAAAATGAGTTCTCACATTATCGGGGGTATCCCTGGATATACGAGGATTTTGAAATCGATGACAGCTCTATTGTTCGATTTGATGGTTTTGAGGATCAAGAAGTTATCGAAATAACTGTATGTGTGGAGTAGTTTTTTTATTTTGCGGTAGTGTTGCAGCGCTACCGCTTATTTTTTGTTGATCGTCACGTTATTGTCTCCGTTGTTGTTCTGCTGGTTGATGTTTATCCCGTCTTTGTAGCTGTCGGCGTAACCAATGCCGCGTTTGTCGTTGGTTCTGCCTGTGATGTAGTCTAATGATACATTATAGTAATTTGCTAATATTAGTAATCTTTCGACTGTTATTGGTCTTTTCCCATTTTCGTATTTTGCATAATATGATTGATCGGTTCCGAGTAATTCTGCTATTTCTTCTTGTTTTTTGTCTTTGTCTTCTCTTAGGTCTTTTAATCTTGGAAAATACATAATTTTTAACCTTTCTTTTTGTTCATTTTATATAAATTATATCACAAATTTCCTAAAAACCCTTGACTTTAGGGAACATATGCCCTATAATATAATTGATAGGTCATTTATGCCCTATAATGTTCTATTTTAAGGCAAGCCGCTAGTCTTTTCAAGGTCACGCGCGTGACCTCGGTATAAATATGTGTTATGATTGATAAAATTACAAGTTTCTTTGATAAGTATAGAACGGTTCTTTCCTTTTTTGGTTATTTGTTCATTTTATTAAGTTGTTTATCTACTTTATATTATCTTTGTTTCGTTTGTGCTTATCTTGATGTTTTTAATGATTCTGATTTAACCGAATTATTTGATGAATCTTTTCAATTTGGTTTTTTAGCTTCTGCTTGTTTTATTTTTAGTGTTGATTTTATTCGTTATTTTGTGGAATTCCTCGTTAAGAGGTTAAAAAAAATAAAGGCAGCCGCGGGAACTATAGCGGAGAAAGGAAAAAAACATGAAAGGTATATTTAAAGGAGCGTATCGCAACAAAGGCTCGTTCACTGACGAAAAGACCGGGGAGTATATCGAGTATGATAACATCGAGTTTACCGTGCTCGTTCCGTTCAAGGTAACTCGTGCTCATACTTACGGCATAGGCGAGGAAGCCGCGCAGAAAATGAAATGCAAGTTTGAGAACTTTTCACAGGTGTGCAATACAGATGATCTCGATGATGGTCTTACAAACTTCAATACTTTAGATGATCTCGTTCCGTTCCTTGGGTGCCGTGCTCGCATCGAGCGCGACCAATACGGCAACCTTGAGGAGCTGTCTTTTCTTGAAATAAAGAACGATGGAAAATGAAAGCATTTTTGAAACATCTTCTTCGGAGCTCGATTCTTTATCCGATCAGGCGCTTGATCTGGAAGCTGACACGATAGCAGAGCAGGGAAGCGAAGAGAGTTCCGTTCCTGATTCGGAAGCAGAGCAGGGAAGTCTAGAAGGTTCCTTCGTTGATTCTTTTGATGATTCTGTTTCGCCTGTTTCGGTTCGGGGTGATGATAGTTATTTATCTGCTGTTACTTCGTTAGATTCATTTTCATTTAGTAATGATGATTCGTCTTTTTACGCTGCTGTTATTCAAGGTCAACAAGATATTCATAATGAGCTTCAGCGTGTAGAAGGTTATAGTATTTCTATACTTTATAGCCTTTATATCATCATTGCTTTGCTTATTGGTGGCTGGTTCGTCAAATGGATCACACATTTCACAAATTTTGATTAGTTTGACGGTAACGCGGGCACGCAAAGCCCGCACCCTTGCGGGCTGCGTGCCGCGTTCGTCTTTCTATAATTATTTCCAAAGGGGGTTATTTTATGTTCGCAGTAGTAGAAAAGGTTGAAGACAAAGCTATTGACTTTATGGCAGCACATCCCAAGATTATGGGAGCTACCACGGCGCTTGCTCTTTCCGGTACCGGTATTGTTGCTTGTGCCGAGGGCGAGGAGTCTACCGGCTCTTCTTCGAGTATCATTGATACTATCGTTGCAAAGATGGGTACCGAGCTCGGCGGAGTTGCCGAAAAGGTTATTCCCGCTGCCGTCGGTGTCGGTGTAATCTTCGTTGCTGCTTCGCTTGCTTGGCGCTGGTTCAAGCGTATGGCGTATAACTGATACCGGGCGGTAATTTGTAACCGTTCGCTAACGGTCAATAGTTCCCCGGGGTATAGTTTGCCTATATTCCGGGGTTTTCTTTTGAGGTGATCGCATGAAAAAACGTGTTATTTCGGTTTTCATCGTTTTTATATTATGTTTTTCTTTTCCTATTGTTTCTTCGGCTGCTTATGATCCTTTAGATTTTTTTGTTGAGCATCTCGAATTGACTTTTGAGCAAATATCATCATTATTAAATTCTGATGGTAAACATGGACCCAGTAAAGATCATTTAAAATCTTCATCTTCACATCGTTCTAATTTTGATAAATCTTCGAGTTCCGGTGATTTTGTAAATGCTCTTACTTATACTTTTAGCGGTTCTTACGGTGATGTCACTTTTTCGAGAGACCACATACTCAATGAAGTTTATAAAAATGATAAGATTGATGTCAGCGGCTATAAATGGCTTACTGTATATGGTAATGACAGTTCTGGTGATTATATTATCACATATTTTTTTCCTCAAAACACGAATTGTAAATTACATATTACCCGTTCGGACTATGAGAATCATACCTTTGATCGCTATGCCAATCCATATTCATATCTCACCGATTTTGATCCTGTTATGTATGCTTATTGTTATGGTAGTGGCTTTTATATACGCTGCTTTGATTATCCCTCTTCAGGTTGGTTTGAGAAAGTGTATCTTAGGGGTTTGTTAGGTGATGGTGTGTCTGACCCTATGTATATCATGTACAATGATTTACAATCGGAGTTTATTGACGGTGATGATTCTTCCCTTTATCATTGGGAGTCACAAATTACTCAAACAGGTAATGATGTTCGTACTACTATAGCTTGTATTCTTGATGATCCCGATCAGCGTGATAGTATTGATCTTTCCGGTTATTCTTGTTCTAGTGGTATCGTTTATCATGATCCTTCCGGTACTATTAACGGTTATCCTTCTTCGGATTATTTTTATTTTAATTCTGCTACTGTCAATTATCCCGAGCCAAATGTTATTTTTAAGCAGACATTAAATTTTAATTTAAAGGATCTGGAAAATTATCGAAAACGTAATAGACTTGATTCCCTTGATAATTTTTATATTTTTACTCAGGTCATGGACTCTGATTATGAGACTGTACACTATCGTCAGCAGCTCGTAAACTGGAGCTTGGTCGATGATGGTATTTTCTCAGATGTCGAGGAGCTGCCGCCTTATGAGCCTCCGGAGCCGTCACCTTTTCCCGATTTTCCGGATTTCACTTTTGATTATACTCCTGCTGCTGCTTATAATACTTATAATTATCAGACTATCAATAATTATGATACTACTCAAAATTTTAATGAATGGATGGGCGATACTTTAACGACTATCAATAATAATATTTCCGGCGGTATGGATACAATTGACCATAATATAAAAGCTACCGGGGATAACATCACGCAGTATTTCGAGGAGATCAAGAACTTTATTGAAGGTGGATTTTCAGATGTCAATGAATATCTTGGTGAGCTTATCAAGAAATTCAATAATGATTTTAATGATTGGACTGTTTCTTTTGCCGATTATCTCCATGATCTGTTTGATGGACTACAAAAGAACCTTAATATTATAGCTGATAACATCATTGAAGCTATTCAGCTTCAGACTGTCCCCGATAAGGACGTTGTATTTAATATTTGCAAGTCCAATCTTCCTATGTTTGATGAGTTTTCATCTTTATTCTCTGATCATGATGTAAGTGATTCTGAATTGATCGTTGCTATCCCTTATCTTTCTAATGATAATGCAAATGGTATCGAGCTCGTTACCAGAGAGCTTAACAGTGATGGTGCTGTTGAGGTTTCAAGAACACTTAATAGTAGTTCTTTTCCTTCTCTCGATGGTTACTATGTTTTTAATGTTACTGCCACTCTTACCGATCCTCGTTATGATTTTTCAAAATTTCGCACTGTCGGATCTCTTATAATTTTAGGTAGTACGCTTTTTACACTTTTTAATATTACTCTTAAATGCTTTGGTATGCATTTTGGTTCCCTTTCTTCTGATGATTCAGGTGCAAAAGATTCATAATAGGGTGTAAATCTTGGATTGTTTTAGATATCCGTTCCGTGCTCTGTGCTATCAGTAAAATTTAAATGTGGTGTGTTCAAACAAAACAAAACAAAATTACAGACAATGTAGCGAACACAAATACATCAGGGCGCTTTCATCATTTTTTGGCTGTTGGAAAGTGTTGGAACTGTTGGAATGTTGGAAAAGTGTTGGAGGAGTGTTGTAAAATCCTTTCCTTACAACAGTTTAAAAAATAATAAAGGATTTTTCAACGCTCCTTCAATGCTTTTTCAATATTTCAACGGTTTCAATGCTTTTCAATGGTCAAAAAATGATCCGCAACTTGTTGCGGCGCGCCCGTTCCTTGAAGCTGCTCGTTACAGACTTGCACACCCCAAAAACCGTTAACGCACAATGTAGGGTTTACGCACGAAGAGCACGGAACGGATATCTAAAGCAATTCGATTTCTTTGGCTGCGGTGAGGTGATAAAATGATTTTTGAGTCGCTTTTGCTACAACTCTTTGAGTTTCTATCAATTGACGCTCTTTTCTCCGATAATAACGGCAGTATTTCGGAGTATATCAGCGCGTTTAATGAGATTTTAACGTATCTTGATTATTTTGATCCTATTATTCCTATCCCGCTGTTGTTGACCTGTGCAGGATTGATTCTTTTGTGGACTGTTACGTGTTTCATTTTTAAGTTCCTCGTTGAGGTTTTAAAGGTTGTGTTTAAATGACTACTATCATTGTACTGTTTTTCATTGGCTATCTGTTTCATCTTCTGTATAAGGTCTTGGATCACTTCATGATCTTTCTGTTCAACGTTGCTCAGAAGCTCAAGAAGGATAAGACCGCTGAACCGACTTTTAAGGACGCTGCATCATGATCAACCCTGTTAAGATAGTTTTCTTGCTCCTGCTGCTCTTTGGTATACTTATTTACTTTGGTCTTGGCTGGATCATCAAGCTGATCTTTGCTCTGATCGCGATAGCGGCATTGATCGCTATACTGTATATCTACGGTACCAGCATTTTCCCGGCTGTCGTTTCCATGCTCCGCGATGCCTTCCGCGAAACGTTTCGCAGGGGAGAGCCGCCCGTGTTTGATCGTTATGGTGTTTATCTTTTCTGCGGTCGAGTTGGCTGCGGTAAGACGATCTCGATGGTTCACGAGGCTGCACGGCTCAAAAAGCGATTTCCAAAGCTCAAAATATACGCGAATTTTCATTGTAAGATCGCTGATTATATGATCGAGACCTGGGAAGATGTCTATAATTCCGAAAACGTTGATGATAACGGCGTAAATCAAGGGATTTTGTTTCTTTTCGATGAGATTCATTTGACGTTTGATTCTCAGTCTTGGAAGAATGCTCCCGCGAATATGCTGGAGTATATCAGCTTGCAGCGGCACTTACATAAATGTATTTTCGGATCCTCGCAGGTCTGGAGCCGGGTAAATAAGATAATACGCGAGCAAACGGATTTTGTTGTAGAATGCAGCTCGCATTTTGGTAAACGGCTTATAAAGAATGTTTTGTTTACACAAGAGGTTTATCAAGTTAATGGCGATCTAAAGGACGAAGGCATTCGTAAACGTAAAAATCATAATCGTTATTGTTTCTTTGCTTCCGATGAGCTCCGCAGCCTTTATGATACTGATGAGATCGTAGGCGCTATTGATATACATAAGTTGGGCGTTACTCGCAAGGAACGTAAAGAAATGGAGCTTGATTACTTTGATACGAAATCGTAATTTTTATGGTAAATGTTATTATTGCGTTTGTACGGCTTGCAGCGGCGTTGTATGCCCCTTTGCTTTTAAATTATATCGTAATTGCTACCGCTGTCAGGAACGCGGCTCACGCGCTCCCAGGCTCGATTGTGATTACTTTACGCACTACCTAAAGCATAGGCGGTTCCGTTTCCGTCGGCAGCTCTGCGGCACCCAGCACGCCGGATCTTATGTGCTCAACGTTCGCGGTTTGGTCTTCGTCGGTAAGTATAATGATTTGCTTCCGATAGCGGATAGGTTAGGGGGTAAGCTTCGCCCCCTTGATGCTGTGGAGTTCCTCACGGGTGACACCTCGGGGAATTGACAGATATTTCCAATCTATTGCACTAAATTAAAGTTGTCCTACTTCAATTACCATTTTTTGTGTGTCACGTCGAGGGAGCTACAGCGACCGAGACCACTTACCGATCACAACAACAAGAGAGCCGACTTCAAGATTTTTTCAACTGTTGGAAAGTTGGAAACCCTGTTTTCAACTTTTCAATGGTTGGAAAAATCGCGCGTAAGCGTCGGCTCGTCCTCGCGCTTGCGCGACAGACTATTGAACGATTACGATCATGGGCGCCGGGCTCATCTGCGCCCAGTGGCTTATATAATCCTTCCTGTGGGGGGTTCATGTGGGGTATAACGCCCCATGTGAACCCCCCTTGACTAATAGGGGGGTTCGGTGTACCGTGGGTTGCGAAATCACCAAAAGCAAGGTGTTTTCACCGTACTATCACATTTTCGCCCCACGTCGGGCGAACTTATTTTTATAGTTTTAATATGTTCGTTTCTTTTACCGATTTACAAATAAACTTGTGTTTAGTTACAAATTATGGTTTATTTAATAGCCATAAGAGGCTATAATGTATTTATAAGGCAATAGCCATATATGGCTATATATTTTGGGGGTTGATCTTATGAAAATGGAATGTTATTCTTCTGAATGGTCGTTAGATGTAAATGATACTATTACTTATATTGTTGAACGATTTTATCACTGTTTCGGTGCTAAAATTTCAAAGTCTTCTGTCTGTGGTATTGAGGTTTGTGATCTTGTTTATAAGGGTAAAGACTTTTCTGCTTTTTTATATCCTTTTATAAAATTCAAGGTTCGTGCTTGTGATATAGGTTGTGTATTCTCATATACTCTTGATACTACATCTGGTATTATAGAAAAGGGGTGATAATGTGAAACGTGCCGAGAAATATGCTCTTGCTCGTCTGATGGTCAAATGGGGCTATTATAGCCCCATAGATGAGATCACGCTGGATCCCGAAGTCACAGACCTTCGGAAATGTGTTTTACTGCTTTTTAATGATGTTCTTAGCTGCTTGCAGCTTCCGCGGTCTGATGTTGACGTGATCGCCGAAAAAATAATGGAGGTGTCTAAAAATGAGTGAATACGGTCAGAATTGTTTTTTGATCGACTGGTTTTCCGCTTCTTGTGTGCTCGATGCCGGCAGTAACTGGACCGATCTTTTGCCTGTGCTGGGGCTTGAAAAGTGTGATCCCGATAGCTTTACCGACGGTTGGGGGCATCATGGGTATAAGAAATCACGGTCAAATCTCGGTATTCGTATCTATTACGACTATATCGAGGACGATAATGTTTTAGCAAAGCGTTATTGGGTAGAAATGAGCGGTCGCGGCTGCCGTACCTTCGAGACTTTATCCAATAAGAGTTTTACAGACCTTTTCAAGCTCTGTGTTTCCGATTCTCCGGAGAAGGATCCGTTTTTCGTCCGCTTGTCTCGTGTCGATCTTGCTTTTGATATCTTCGACAATCCTTTCATCTTTGACCGTGTTAAGGCTGCGAGGGCTTCACGCTCGATCATTTCTCTTTTCGGTTTCTCGCTGCTCTCCGAGGGCGAGACTCTGACCCCGGGCGGCTCCGGACATTATACCGAACGTACTATTTACTTTGGTTCCATGCGGTCTGATATATATATGCGTTTGTATGATAAGAAGCTGGAGCAGCTCCGCACCGATGTTGATACATGGTACAGATGGGAGATAGTTTTTAAGGATAAGAACGCATTGGAGCTTGTACAGACCTATCTTAGAGATTATTATTATAAGTCTGCTCCCCTCGGAAGAATGTTTTACACGTATCTAAATAAATATGTTTCTATTCGTGATTATGATCCTCGTGATAGTAATTACCGCCGCTGGAACGTGTCGAGCTGGTGGCAGACCTTTACAAGCGGTTTTACATCTATTGAAAAGCTGTCTAAACGTAAGATAGATTACAATATGCGGCACGTTACCGACCTTGTACAACGTGTTTACGGTAATACTATAGATACCATCTTACAGACTAAAGGTGAAAAAGCTCTTATTGATCTTATCAAATCCCGCGCTACGGAGCTTAATGACGCGCAGGTTCATTTGATAGCTGAGTATAAAGCGGGTGAATCAGTTGAATAAATACGACGAAAAAAAGAAATCTGCGCTTGATTCGCAGATCCTTCTTGATAAATATTCAAATGCAGTTAAGCGTAATACGTTTGAGTTCTGCAAGGAGCTTTCCCGCTTTCGTCAAAATAAGTATTATTATCTTGTCGGCGATTATAACAGCTTTGAGGATTATTGTTGGGATAAGTTCCGAATGTCCCGTACTGCTGCCGATCGTCATGCACTTGTCGGTCTTTTCCTGCGGACTTTCACACCCAAGGATTTGAATGAGTCGGCTTTTGTTTCGCTGGGTAATTTTGAAAATCTCGGTATTTCAAAGTATTATATATTCGCTTCCGCGTACTTTCGTAACCAGGAGCTGTTCAAAAAGCTGCTTTCACTTGATGTCACTAACATTACATTTAAGGAGCTTTGCCGCGAGGTCGCTGTTTTGGAATCTATGATTGTTGTGAAAAATGATGTTGAGTTTAAAGGAGATGTCACGGAGCTGAGGGACACTATTGAGACTGTAGCAAATGATATCCGTCAGGAACGTTTTACTTCTACGTCTTCGGCTCCAAAACAGTATGATGATACAGTCAAGAGCTATATCAATTCTGTCATGTCCTTTCGTGCTGAATGTGAACGTCTTTTCAGGTTCCTTGAGGATAATGTTGACTCGGAGCTTTTTGATAAATGTACTTTGTACGGCGTGCTGGAAGATGTTTTACATCATTGTGATGATGATCTAAATATTTTTATGGGGTGATTACAATATGTCGATTAAAGAGTATATTTTGAGCAAGCCCGATACATACAGTTTTGAAATTGTCTATCTATTCGAGGTCAACGGCAAAGAGCGGATTGATGATGAATATTCAAGCGGCATTATCACGGCAGCGGAGTTTAAAAAGCACGTAAACGGAGAAATCAAAGAAAATGAGTTCTCACATTATCGGGGGTATCCCTGGATATACGAGGATTTTGAAATCGATGACAGCTCTATTGTTCGATTTGATGGTTTTGAGGATCAAGAAGTTATCGAAATAACTGTATGTGTGGAGTAGTTTTTTTATTTTGCGGTAGTGTTGCAGCGCTACCGCTTATTTTTTGTTGATCGTCACGTTATTGTCTCCGTTGTTGTTCTGCTGGTTGATGTTTATCCCGTCTTTGTAGCTGTCGGCGTAACCAATGCCGCGTTTGTCGTTGGTTCTGCCTGTGATGTAGTCTAATGATACATTATAGTAATTTGCTAATATTAGTAATCTTTCGACTGTTATTGGTCTTTTCCCATTTTCGTATTTTGCATAATATGATTGATCGGTTCCGAGTAATTCTGCTATTTCTTCTTGTTTTTTGTCTTTGTCTTCTCTTAGGTCTTTTAATCTTGGAAAATACATAATTTTTAACCTTTCTTTTTGTTCATTTTATATAAATTATATCACAAATTTCCTAAAAACCCTTGACTTTAGGGAACATATGCCCTATAATATAATTGATAGGTCATTTATGCCCTATAATGTTCTATTTTAAGGCAAGCCGCTAGTCTTTTCAAGGTCACGCGCGTGACCTCGGTATAAATATGTGTTATGATTGATAAAATTACAAGTTTCTTTGATAAGTATAGAACGGTTCTTTCCTTTTTTGGTTATTTGTTCATTTTATTAAGTTGTTTATCTACTTTATATTATCTTTGTTTCGTTTGTGCTTATCTTGATGTTTTTAATGATTCTGATTTAACCGAATTATTTGATGAATCTTTTCAATTTGGTTTTTTAGCTTCTGCTTGTTTTATTTTTAGTGTTGATTTTATTCGTTATTTTGTGGAATTCCTCGTTAAGAGGTTAAAAAAAATAAAGGCAGCCGCGGGAACTATAGCGGAGAAAGGAAAAAAACATGAAAGGTATATTTAAAGGAGCGTATCGCAACAAAGGCTCGTTCACTGACGAAAAGACCGGGGAGTATATCGAGTATGATAACATCGAGTTTACCGTGCTCGTTCCGTTCAAGGTAACTCGTGCTCATACTTACGGCATAGGCGAGGAAGCCGCGCAGAAAATGAAATGCAAGTTTGAGAACTTTTCACAGGTGTGCAATACAGATGATCTCGATGATGGTCTTACAAACTTCAATACTTTAGATGATCTCGTTCCGTTCCTTGGGTGCCGTGCTCGCATCGAGCGCGACCAATACGGCAACCTTGAGGAGCTGTCTTTTCTTGAAATAAAGAACGATGGAAAATGAAAGCATTTTTGAAACATCTTCTTCGGAGCTCGATTCTTTATCCGATCAGGCGCTTGATCTGGAAGCTGACACGATAGCAGAGCAGGGAAGCGAAGAGAGTTCCGTTCCTGATTCGGAAGCAGAGCAGGGAAGTCTAGAAGGTTCCTTCGTTGATTCTTTTGATGATTCTGTTTCGCCTGTTTCGGTTCGGGGTGATGATAGTTATTTATCTGCTGTTACTTCGTTAGATTCATTTTCATTTAGTAATGATGATTCGTCTTTTTACGCTGCTGTTATTCAAGGTCAACAAGATATTCATAATGAGCTTCAGCGTGTAGAAGGTTATAGTATTTCTATACTTTATAGCCTTTATATCATCATTGCTTTGCTTATTGGTGGCTGGTTCGTCAAATGGATCACACATTTCACAAATTTTGATTAGTTTGACGGTAACGCGGGCACGCAAAGCCCGCACCCTTGCGGGCTGCGTGCCGCGTTCGTCTTTCTATAATTATTTCCAAAGGGGGTTATTTTATGTTCGCAGTAGTAGAAAAGGTTGAAGACAAAGCTATTGACTTTATGGCAGCACATCCCAAGATTATGGGAGCTACCACGGCGCTTGCTCTTTCCGGTACCGGTATTGTTGCTTGTGCCGAGGGCGAGGAGTCTACCGGCTCTTCTTCGAGTATCATTGATACTATCGTTGCAAAGATGGGTACCGAGCTCGGCGGAGTTGCCGAAAAGGTTATTCCCGCTGCCGTCGGTGTCGGTGTAATCTTCGTTGCTGCTTCGCTTGCTTGGCGCTGGTTCAAGCGTATGGCGTATAACTGATACCGGGCGGTAATTTGTAACCGTTCGCTAACGGTCAATAGTTCCCCGGGGTATAGTTTGCCTATATTCCGGGGTTTTCTTTTGAGGTGATCGCATGAAAAAACGTGTTATTTCGGTTTTCATCGTTTTTATATTATGTTTTTCTTTTCCTATTGTTTCTTCGGCTGCTTATGATCCTTTAGATTTTTTTGTTGAGCATCTCGAATTGACTTTTGAGCAAATATCATCATTATTAAATTCTGATGGTAAACATGGACCCAGTAAAGATCATTTAAAATCTTCATCTTCACATCGTTCTAATTTTGATAAATCTTCGAGTTCCGGTGATTTTGTAAATGCTCTTACTTATACTTTTAGCGGTTCTTACGGTGATGTCACTTTTTCGAGAGACCACATACTCAATGAAGTTTATAAAAATGATAAGATTGATGTCAGCGGCTATAAATGGCTTACTGTATATGGTAATGACAGTTCTGGTGATTATATTATCACATATTTTTTTCCTCAAAACACGAATTGTAAATTACATATTACCCGTTCGGACTATGAGAATCATACCTTTGATCGCTATGCCAATCCATATTCATATCTCACCGATTTTGATCCTGTTATGTATGCTTATTGTTATGGTAGTGGCTTTTATATACGCTGCTTTGATTATCCCTCTTCAGGTTGGTTTGAGAAAGTGTATCTTAGGGGTTTGTTAGGTGATGGTGTGTCTGACCCTATGTATATCATGTACAATGATTTACAATCGGAGTTTATTGACGGTGATGATTCTTCCCTTTATCATTGGGAGTCACAAATTACTCAAACAGGTAATGATGTTCGTACTACTATAGCTTGTATTCTTGATGATCCCGATCAGCGTGATAGTATTGATCTTTCCGGTTATTCTTGTTCTAGTGGTATCGTTTATCATGATCCTTCCGGTACTATTAACGGTTATCCTTCTTCGGATTATTTTTATTTTAATTCTGCTACTGTCAATTATCCCGAGCCAAATGTTATTTTTAAGCAGACATTAAATTTTAATTTAAAGGATCTGGAAAATTATCGAAAACGTAATAGACTTGATTCCCTTGATAATTTTTATATTTTTACTCAGGTCATGGACTCTGATTATGAGACTGTACACTATCGTCAGCAGCTCGTAAACTGGAGCTTGGTCGATGATGGTATTTTCTCAGATGTCGAGGAGCTGCCGCCTTATGAGCCTCCGGAGCCGTCACCTTTTCCCGATTTTCCGGATTTCACTTTTGATTATACTCCTGCTGCTGCTTATAATACTTATAATTATCAGACTATCAATAATTATGATACTACTCAAAATTTTAATGAATGGATGGGCGATACTTTAACGACTATCAATAATAATATTTCCGGCGGTATGGATACAATTGAC
>OCVV011360747.1_pt1 | contig 13963 bp, 9 predicted proteins | sample 1539721 | NCBI WGS metagenome assembly OCVV01 (sample SAMN02144230, study PRJEB22623) | gut metagenome | biome: sheep rumen | host: Ovis aries | place: New Zealand
GCTGCGGTTTTTGCGCTCCTTATATTTGTGATCGCTGTAGCAGTCAACAAAACCTCCGTCAAAAAAGCAGAGAAGAGTTTGATGATAATCGAATAGCTTCCCATAATACCCTCCGTCATTTTCGGCAATTTCAAGACTTCGGTTTACTATGAAAAAGAGGACAGAGAAATCGTTATTTGAGACATTCAAAAACTGAGCGATATGCTTAGTGTGACAGCCCCTTGTCTGTTATTCAGTTCAAATAAGGTACCTCATTTTACCTGCCACTCACACTGACATACGCTTTTTACTCGAATGTGCGAAGCCGGAATCAATATCAAAGTCATTCAAGACACTTTGGGACATCAGGATATTTCAACTCATACGCAACACTTATGCTAAACGATGCAGAAAGTTGTGCAGAGCGAAATCAATCGCATTTTTTTTGTTTTATAAGGAAAGGAGCAAAAAATGAATAAAGCCATTAAAACAGTGTTAGGCGGCGTTTTGTTTGTCGTTATATGTATCGGGCTATGGAATCTGTTTGACTTCATATGGAAAACGTGGATAAACGGAAGCGGATACCATTTTACCTCATCATACCATATTTTATACCCGCTCGAATTTGGCGTTGTTATGTACTTGATTTTATTTGTGGTCAAAACTGTAAAAAAGAAAAACAAATGAAAACTATAATAAACTATCCCCGAAAAACGCTTGTATACGTGGTTTGAACCTATAAGCATTTTTATCAATGCTCGCGTTGACAGTTAACACCCAAGCGACAGAAATACAAATGTGTATGAATTCTTCTGCTTGACTTATTTCTTTTCTGTGGTATTGTGTTGTGCAGTCGGGAGCGTGATTCTATGACTACATTAGAGAACTTCTACTTCGGGAACATCAATCCGAGCGAGTACAAGCAGAGCGGAAATAGCAAGAAGAAGCTGTCAGAAATGACAAGGTTGCTTGATGAACTTCGATCCATACTCACAACCGAACAGCAAAAGGAGAAGATTGAGCAGATTGAAAACTGCCAGCTTTCGCTGATTGCTCTCTCTGAGAAGGACGCCTTCATAGAGGGTTTCAAGATTGGCGTTAGGATGACAACCGAAATATACGCAGATACACAGCAGCGGGGTTGAGACGTCTGGTCTCCCCCGCTGTTCGCGTTTGTCTGGATAATCTTTCTCTGCCAATACAGACCTCGGATTAAGAATCAAAACCTGACACAGACGATTTGTGGGCATTTGTGAGGGGGATTTACACCTGAGAGCGGGTCAAAAATCACTACGCCATAACAAAGTAAACGGACGAGTTGAAACAAATAGAATCATTTTGTTTCTAAATTTATTGACTAAAGTTATCTGTGAGAAGAAAAATCACACGAGGATTTTGACCTTGGTGTACTCGCATTCAGAACACGGGGACGATGGGGACGATATTTTTCTCCACACCGTAAGCACGCCGAAAAGCGTTTAAATATGCGGCTTCTCAACATAGGGGTGTTATCGCCCCAGTCAATACCGTCCCCGAATCAGAGGGTCAAGAACAGCTTATTGAACAAGGCTTATTGTCTACTTTGACGAACATCGGATTTGTTCGATTTTGAAGCAGGAGAAAGAAGGGCGGCTTGCATTTTGCCGCCCTTCACGACGGACGGCAACGCCGACCGTTATGCCATTTGTGAGAGTTTTCAAATCAACTGCTTTAGGTGGCTTGCTTAAAGACTTAATCCAAAGCTTAGGTGCTGTGTGAGCCAAAATTGCCGATGATTGCAAGAAAATGTATAGGCTTGCTTTTTTAATGGAAATAATAATGCGCAAAAGAGAAAAGTTTCCTCCGCTTAGACAAAGAAAACGTTGTCCGGATTAACCGGGTGTAAAGTGAAAAAAGCCGTCCCGAAGGACGGCTCTTTATACTCAGTCATGATGATAATTCGGAAATAATTTCATGTAGTTTTTGCTCGGAGAGGAAGCTTTTTGAAGCGCCTGATTCTCCGATCTTATAGGACGCAAATACCGTTGCTTATCTCAAGGAATCCTCGGCGGTCGCGCCTTGAATATAGAAATGCGTGAAGGCTGAGAACAAAGCGTCTCCCGCTCCGACGGTGTTGACGACAGGTCGTGTATAGACGGATGGGATCAAGGTGAAGCGATCTTGCTCGCGCTCATAGAGCAATGAGCCGTCGATCCCTTGTGAACGTATATCGGCTCACAACGGTTATTCTCTTAGGATTTTATTTCTTACTGCTTTATCACTGCATTGACAGGACAAATGGTATGGCAGTTACCGCAGTGAAGACAGTGCTCTTGCTCGATCACATATGGGATGCTGTCAGATACGATACAGTTTTGCGGACAGACGTCCAAACAGCTTGAGCATCCGATACAGGCGTCGGTGATCGCATAGCCCTCGGGAGATTCTTCGGCTTTACCGAAAGCGAACGACGCTCGTTCAATCGGCTTCTTGCTGAGATCAAACCACTCGCCGCTGCCCTCATAGATTTGGAACACAGTCAACGCGCGACGGCTTTCCTCAGTCGGATATATCTCTTTCATATACGGATTCTTCTCGAACAGCTCCGGTATCTTGTCAAATCCAAGCTCGCGCACTTTTCCTCTTACGGAAACAGCAACACTCGTCATGGTATCTTCGCCCTTCATCGCGGTGAAAGCGAGGAATTGTCGTTTATTCAGCCTGTCATAAAAGCTTTTACCTTTTGCTGTCAGAAAATACAAACTGTTCTCATCGGCATCCATCATATCGATCGCGCAGGTTACGGGCAAGCCCTTATCATCCACGGTGGCTACGATCGTGCGGTGGATATCGTTCACAATATAGCTAAGGTACTGTTGAACGGTCATTTCTATCTCTCCTTTTTGATATCATAACATAAATCTTCGCGTTTGTCTTGCTACAATTTAAAATTGTGGTATAATGACCATATAAATGAGGTGATCATATGGAGTTCAAGCATATCGAATACTTTGTAGAAACAGCGAAACACAAAAGTATTTCCAAAGCTGCCGAAAACCTGTTTATCTCTCAGCAAGCGCTCAGCCGTTGTATGAAAAATCTGGAAGCGGAGCTTTCCTGCAATCTGTTTGAGCGTACAGTGAAGGGTAGTGTGCTGACGGAGGAAGGCAAATTGCTGTATCACAAATTCAGTCCCATTGTAGAGCGATTCCGCCATACTGAGGACGAGGTCTTTGCTGCGTTATCCAACCGTCCGCAGACGCTCAGCTTTGCCTGTGCTCCGTTTATCTTTCGTATTCTGGATACCGAGCTTCTGTTTGAATTCGAAGAACTGTATCCCAACATTACGCTGAATCGTATGGAAATGCCGGATATGGACATTGATGAATATATCAAAGAGGATTCTAAACACTTTGCGTTGCTGGCGCTTCCCGAAAACCGTCACGGTATGCGATTCAAGCACCTGCCCGTGCTCACAGTTCCGCTTTGCTTATATGTTCACAAAGACGATCCTTTAGCACAGTATGAAAAAGTCAACTTTGCGCAGCTGCACCGCAAAAACCTGCTGATGGTCGAGAAGAAATCACACTATCATCATATGATCGAGGACTTCAGCAGCAGATACGGTGTAACGCTGAAAAAATCGTTTGAGTCATCCGATGTGATGCAGATCTATGATTTGGTCAATCGAGGAAAAGGTGTGTTTATCTCACCTGAGAACAGCGGTGCAAAAATGCTGTTCCAAAACATTCGCGTGATTCCCTTTGATGACGAAACGCTGACCTATTCGATCGCCTTCATCTTCAAGGATTATGACAGATTGAGTCCTACTGTGAAAAAGTTTATGCAGCATATCATAGATAACACAAAAGCGTGAGGTAACTGCCTCACGCTTTGTTATATAAGGACCGTAATCAGAACTTACCGTTCTCGTTTGCCCAGGTCTCTTTATCGGCGATCGTCTCCATAACGTCCCAGTGTTCGGCAATCTTGCCATCCTCGACGCGGAACAGATCATAGTAAGAGGTGGGTGCGCCGCCGAAGGTGCCTTCGGAAACAGCCATACCGTAGTTACCGTCAGCCAGGACCATGTAGGTCTTGTTGTAGATCATCTGAATACCCTGCTCAGCGAGAGCCGCAAGTGCCTTGCCGAGACCAGACAGACCGTCTGCGATACCGGTGTTGTGCTGGATATAGTTGTCACCGTCAAAGTAAGAGGTGATGTTGTCGGGATTCTCGCCGCGAAGAATGTCGCCTACGAAAGCAGAAACCACCTTGCGGGTCACTTCCTTGTCTACATCCTTTTTCTCCATAGTGCCGTCGATCTGCGTGTGACGGGAGGGATTCGGTTCTGCCTTATCAGCCAGGTTGTCCCAATATTCAGCGATCTTGCCGTCCTCGTCAAAGCGGAAGATATCAAATGCGACCTGTTCACCTGCACCTGCGAAGTTATAAACGGTCTGCAGGAATACCTTATCGCCGTCCTCGAACGCGCGGATGTTGTTGACGGTGGTTTTTACGGGAGCAGCTCCGAGTGCCTGAACCGCACCGATAAATGCGTCTCTTCCGGTACCGAATGCGAGATTGTGCTGAATATAACCCTCAGCGAGTAAAGAAGCAGCTTTCTCTGTATCGGTGGTTGCGAATGTGTTGATCAATGCCAAAGCCTTTTCGATGTTAGTCATAGTGATTTCCTCCTGATTGTAGTTTTATAAATTCAGCTTTTCTCTTGCTGTGACTACAGTATAGCTGACATTGATCCTTTTGAAAATGACCGAAAACTTGTGTTGGGTACAACTTCATGTTGTGGAAACTGTTGAATCTGTTATTTATCTAAAAAAGGATAGACTTATCGGAAATCTTGTGGTATTGTCTTGTACTACCGACAGGAAGAAGGTGAGCCGACCGAATGAAAGAGGATAAGCGAAAGCTCAAAGACAGTATGCAGGAATGGCTGGAAGTATTCAAGTATCCTGCGCTGCAAAAGACTTCCTACGACAGGCTGGAAGTGACGGCTGTTGCTCAGATCTATCCGAAGCTCGGCAACAAGGCAATCAACAGGATCACGTATCTCACTCCTTCAATAGCACTTAATCGCTAAGCTACGACTATATAATACGATATTATAATATATCGCACAATAAAATAGAATCATTATGGCATATTTTATCGAGTATTGTAACAACCCCTCTCGATATAGTACTTGGCACCTAAGAGAAGTGATTGCTGATGCCGGTACACATTATGAAAACGGTAGCGCCATCAGAGAATGGTACGAAACCGTTTTAACAATATTATCTGCCTATACATAATCTACAGCGCTTCCCCCATTTTCAGCGGATAAAGCTAACTTTTTTTCTCCGTGCGGCTATTCTGCGGCTGAGCCTCGGTTCTTTCATAGCTATCGTAAGACATTCATCTCAAAAATCAACAAAAAAGCTATCTTAATTCCTCTTTACATATTGACGAAAAGCCTCTATTTCGGTATAATATAATAGAATTGTTGTACTTAAAGGAAGGGGCTTGACACCGGAATGATGATAGGCTACACTTGCACAGCGCAACACCATACAGCAGTTAGAGCTTTCTATCTGCCCTTTTTCTGTTCTAACCCATTTTATAAAGCTGTTACAAGCGCAGTACGTCCGTTACACGCGGGTGTTCTGCGCTTTTTCATCATTTAAGAAAAAATGTGAGTCGTGAGTGATTCTCTCATTTCAGTCAAAGCACAAGGAGGCAAGCTGATGAAAAGATTATTACACAAAGGGTTGAGCGTACTGATGGCGGCGGTCATGCTGATGACTGTCTTTACCGCCGCGCCGTTTGTCGCCAATGCCGATGACCATGTCCATACCCTGTTACATAGGGAGAAGAAAATCCCGACAAAGGACGAGAACGGCCAAATCGAGCATTGGTACTGTGCAGACTGCAACAAGTATTTCTCAGATGAAAGCGCAAGCGCAGAGTCTGAGCTCACCGAAGCTCAAACGATTTTGCCGTATTTCACCTTTGCAGATGAGGGCGGATCGATTAAGCTGATAAGCTACAACGGCAATGACGAGGAGGTCATCGTACCCGAAACGGTGCCGGCCAATTATCCCGACGAAAGCTTGCGCGGCCAAAGCTTTTCTATCATCAAGGAATCCGCGTTTCTCAACAATACAACGATAAAAAAGGTGACAATAGGAGATAATGTCAACCATATCGCCGCTAGCGCCTTTGCAAATTGCACCGCGCTTACAGAAGTAAGAATCGGAACCGGTCTTACTTACTTGGGCGATTTCTGTTTTGATAATTGTAAGTCGCTGAAAAAGGTCAGAATCCTTTCAAGGAGTAATGACTTTAATTTGCGTCCGTATGTGTTTGACAACTACAGAGATATCGTCGTTTACGGTTACAGCGGTACGGCTTTGGAACGGAAAATAGTATCCTCCGGCACAACCGGCTTAACCTTTGTGCCGATTGACCACACGCTGCGCCATGAGGACAGAGTTGCCCCTACATCGTGGAAAAACGGAAACATCGAATACTGGTATTATACAGATACCGAAGAATACTTTAAAGACGGACAGGCGCAGAATAAGATTACCGAAGAACAAACCGTTTTGCCGTATTTCTCCTTTGAGTACAGCAGCGACGCCTTTTACAAGCTGACAGGCTACAACGGAGACGACGCATACCCTTCCTTGCCCAAAACAATTCCCGATAATTACCCCGACAAGTCGCTGCGCGGCAATACCGTCACCGTCATCAGGGAAGAGGCCTTCAAAGGCAACTCGACGATTGAAAACGTCATAATACCCGATAGCTACACGCATGTCGGCATAGATTCTTTTAACGGTTGCGCCAATCTGAAAACGGTGAGAATCGGAGAAGGTCTTGATTATCTCGAACAGAGATGCTTTGCGAATTGTCCCAAACTGGAAAAGGTCACCATTTACTCGAAATATGACGAGTTTGGTATGCAATCGAACGCTTTCAGCGGCAGCCCGAACGTCACTGTTCACTGTTACTGCGGCACAACGGTTCATGAGAAGATGAACGAAAACAGTATCACTATTCAATCGCTTGAACATCACTACGACGAGCCTGAATGGAGCTGGAGCGATGATTATTCATCCGCGTCTGCCACATTCAGATGCGTTAGCGGCGACGATACACAGACCTTACAGGCGACAATCAATCATGAAGTTACCAAGGAAGCGACTGTATCAGAGGAGGGCGTGATCACGTATACCGCGACCGTCACCTTTAACGAACAGACCTATACCGATGTAAGAACAGAGGCGATTCCTAAGAAGCACGAATTACAGCATTTTGTAAAGGTCGATCCGAAGCCGGAGCAAAACGGCAATATTGAATACTGGTATTGTCCGGAATGCAATAAGTACTACTCCGATGAAAACGGAGAGGAAGAGATCGATGAAAAAGATACGATCCTGCCATATTTTACATTTGAGTACACCTATGACCATTTTTATAAGCTCATAAGCTATAACGGCAATGATGGAGATGTTACCATCCCGAGTGTTATACCTGATAATTACCCGGTTGAATCTCTCCGCGGGGAAACCGTCACCATCATCAATGAAGGGGCTTTCAATGGAAATACCTATATCACATCTGTCACAATTCCAGACAGCATCGTGAATATCGATACCGATTCCTTTCGAAACTGCGCCAATTTAAAAACTGTGGATATCGGAACAGGTCTCAATCATCTTGGAAATAATTGCTTTGCGGATTGTCCCAAGCTGGAAAAAGTCACCATCTGCTCAAAGAAAGACAGTTTTGATATGAATTTCACCGCTTTTTCTCTCAGTAAAAATGTCACTGTTTACGGTTACTGCGGTACAGCAGTTCAAATGAAGATGAATGAAAATAACATCCCGTTTGAATCGCTCGGTCACGCTTACGGCGATCCTAAGTGGAGTTGGAGTGATGACTATTCCTCCGCGACCGCCGCCTTCACCTGCGTGAACGACGACGATACACAGACCGTAGAGGCGACGATCACCTCCGAGGTCACAAAAGAGGGAACCTGCGATGAAGAAGGGGAGATCGAGTACACCGCGACCGTCACTTTTGAGGGAAAGACCTATACCGATATAAAAACAGAGAAGACCCCTAAGAAGCATAAGCTGGAGCATGTGGAAAAGGTCTATCCGACCGAGGACAGCCACGGCGTTAAAGAGCATTGGTATTGCCCGGACTGCAAAAAGTATTTCTCCGACCCGGACGGAGAGAATGAGATTTCACAGGAGGACACGATCCTGCCGCTGTTCACCTTCGGCTATGACGATGGATTTTTTAAGCTGATCAGCTATAACGGCAATGATGAATATGTGATCGTGCCGGACAAGGTGCCCAATGATTATCCCGATGAAGCTCTTCACGGCAAGCCTTTCTCCATCATCGGCGACAACGCTTTCAGAAATAATACAACCATCAAAAATGTTATCATACAGGGTAACATCGGTAATATCGGAAAATATGCCTTCGCAAACTGCACGAATTTGACCGAGGTGACGATCGGCGACTGGCTTGACTATTTGAGCCAAAGCTGTTTTAGGAATTGCCCTTCGCTACAGAAGGTCACGATTTATTCGGAAGACAATAATTTCAATATGTATTACGACGCTTTTTGGGACAGTCCTCACGTCACCGTCTACGGCTACCGTAATACGAATGTCGAAAAGAGAATGAAGGAGGAAGAAGTCCCCTTTATCCCGCTTGACCCCGAAAATATCGAGGATGAAACCTATTCCGTCAGCAAGACATGGGATATCGACTTTGCAAATAAGGACAAGCCCGAATCAATCCAAGCCGTCCTGCAGCGGAAGATCAGCGCCAGAGAGTGGAGTACCGTAAAGGTCGTCACGCTGAATGACGCGAACAACTGGCAGGCGGAATTTGAGGAAGTTCCCTCCGGATACTATGATGAGACTAACGATAGATACGTAAAATATAAATACCGTATCCGCGAGCTCGGCCCGAAAAAGGACGGGGATGACGAGCTTGATCCGAACGCGGAGGATTTCCAGCAAAAGGTCAGGGAACGCCTGGTCTATGAAACCTGGGATTATGACAGACCGGTCATCACACAGATCATCAACCAAGCGAAGAATCCCGAGGTAATCTGGCAGTTTGAGCCGAATGTCGACTGGGTCAAAAAGCTCGCGAAAACCACCGTGATTTCTCCTCCCTTCGTTATGTTTGAGATCGGGTCATATAATGACGGCGTAAAGAGCGTTCCGAGGCATACCACAAAGTATAAGGCGTCCTACGCAGTGGATAATGAGGATCTGCACAAGACAAACATCACCAACCTCGCGGTTCTCGATACCACGGTTTACAAGCGCTGGCTCAATTTTAATGAAGGCGAAATGCCCGAATCCGTCTATCTAATGCTCGAGAGCAAGGCACAGGACGGTTATCTTCCTGCGGAAGAAAACTTCTACACGCCCTGTGCCAGCGCCGTTGTCGGAAGCCTGAACGTCGCTGATATCCCGTTAGGTGAAGATACTATCAGGAGTATGGTGTCGGATGGCATCAACGCAACACTGGGCGACAATCTAGTCAGCATGCTGACTACCACAGCCATAGACGCTGCGATTAACAAGTACCTTGCTACCGGTATTGCGGTAGGAAAAGCAACACCCGATTCACAGAATCCGCTGACCCGCTGGCGCGTGAAGTTCACGGTCAAAAAGTACGGTATGGGAGAGAAAAAGCTCCCGATGGATTACGCGGGCGCTGAGCTGGTGACCGGCTTGATGGAAATGATCATCGACGCGGTAATCCACCAGAGCGGATTGGATATCAGCATACCCGTGATGTACGAGCCCTCTGATCAATACTGGAGCATCAAGGGCTACGCGCTGAGCTTGCTCCATGACTATGAGCGCACCTGCAACGTCATCAACATCAAGTTCCATCCCGGCGACGGCGATCCCGACGATCCCGATCAGCGTCCTCAGGTGATCGGCGGAACAAAGTGGTGGAAGGGCGATGAAGAAGCCAACCGCCCCGACAGCATCCGGCTCCATGTTTTGTATGATGACAACGGGACTGAAAAAGAAGTGCAAGACTCACCCGTCACGGTAACAAAGGGCGACAGTTACGATAATAACGGCTGGACATGGTCGCTCGCGATACCCGTGGGTAGCCCCGACCGCGACAAAGATTATTATATCCGCGAGGATGTGCCCGAGGGCTATACGGTTTCCTACGTTGGAATGGATCTGATCAACACCAAGGGCGAACCGCCCACGGAGCCGGAAACGGAACCACCCACGGAACCGGAAACGGAACCGCCTACTGAGCCGTCGACAGAATCGCCTACTGAGCCGTCGACAGAACCGTCGACCGAGCCATCGACCGAGCCATCGACCGAGCCTTCAACGGAGCCGGCAACACAGCCATCGACACAACCAGCTGATGATGACGATGACGATGACGATGATGACGACAGCGGTGATCCGGGTATCATTATCCCGATACCTCCCTTCGTTCCCGGCGATCCCGATATTCCTCCCTTTGATCCCGGCACTGATCCCGGCAGTGATCCCGATAAGCCCACGGAGCCTTCAAAGCCAACGGAGCCTTCAAAGCCTACTGAGGCTACCGAACCCACTCAGCCGACCGAGCCTACCGAGCCGGCCGATACCCTGACGGTTTCCAAGATATGGGTGAACGATGAAGAAGCTGACCGTCCCGCTTATCTCAAGATCCACGCCTATTACGCGGGCAAAGAGATCACCGGCTCGCCGATCAAGCTCAAGAAAAGCGATTTCAGCGGCAGCAGCACATGGATTTCCTCTCCGCTCCAACTCGATCAGGGCGTCAATAAAAACGCGCTGATATTCACCGAGGAATATCCAAAAGATTATCAGAACTGGGATAACTATGCTTCTACCGTGTTCGGCAGCGTAATCACCAACATCTGGATGTCAACTAATATCTTAGGCACTAAGACGTGGGACGACGACAATGATAAAGAGGGCAAGCGCCCCGACGAGATCACGGTCAACCTGATGGCGGACGGCATCAAGAAGGAATCCGTCAAGGTGACTGCCGCAAACGACTGGAAATACAGCTTTGTCAATCAACCGATCTACAAAACCGAAAACGACAGCAGGGTGAAAATCAACTATACCGTCGAGGAAGAAACGGTCGAGAACTATACCGCAACGTATGACGGCTATAACATCACCAACACCTTGACGTCGACCGACATCGCCGGCGCAAAGATATGGAACGATGATAACGACAAAGAGGGCAAGCGCCCCGACGAGATCACGGTCAACCTGATGGCGGACGGTGAAAAGGTCGATTCGGTCAAGGTAACTGTCGCGGATAGCTGGAAATACAAGTTCCCAAATAAGCCTATCTATAAAACCGAAAACGGCAATAGGGTTAAGATCAATTATACCGTCGAGGAAGAAGCGGTAGCAAATTATACCGCAACCTACAGCGGTTATGATATCATCAACACTGTCTATCCCAAGGGCTGTTACAAGTTCACCCATATAGACCGTTACGGCGTGCTGAGAACCAAGACCGTTGAGGTAGAGCTGAAAAAGGAAGAGGTCGAAGGTTACTCCGGCAACAACAATCAACCCGGCGTTCCGACCTATCTCTGGACAGCGGAAGCGAAAAAGCTGTATCAAAAGAATCCGCTGATTACGGCGTCTCTGGCGGTTACCGGCAACGAGAGCGATGATCAGCTGAATGTCACTGTCTATAAGAGCGACGTTGTGTGGGATCTGGAGAAATCCTCCGCGAGCGACGCAACGAATATGACTGCCAACTCCTCTGAGAATTCCGTGGAGATTTTCGCGACAACAAAGCCCTATACCTTTACATTCCGCTACCACTTTGTCAAAGACGGTATAGCGGAGGAAAAGGGAGTAGTCACGAAGGTCGAATACGGCAAGCCCGTCACGTTCAGCACCGAGTTTACCGATCCCGAGAAGTATGTGTATATCAATGATACGATCCCCGAGGAGAATTTCTGCTATTGGTCGGCTGATGAAGCGGGACTTCTCCCGATCACCACAAACCGCACCTTCGGTATGCTCTTGCGCGGCAAGTGGCTGGATCAGAGCGAAACCGACAGGGTGGTTGACGTCTACGCGCAGTATGAGAATCATCTCGAATATGATTGGAATCCGCTGATTGAGGAAGCGACCTTCACGCATATGATCTCCGATGAAAATGACTGGGTCTACCTCGATTACATGGTCAATTATCTGAGCAAGGACGGCAAGATCGTGCAGGATATGGTCGCCGAGGGCGACGAGAATATCCGCTACGGACTGGTAGCGGTCAAACAACCCAACGGTTCCGTGATGAGCCGAGAGGAAATGATCGCGCAAACGCAGTCCATGATCTCCTCCGGCAATACCGTTGAGCGCTTAGGCGACAAGGTCGCGTATCGCTTTGAGTACGGAAAGCAGACGGATGAGACCAAGCCGATCTCGAACTTCAACCGTGTGTTGTATACCCTGCGTTCTGACACGGAGAAGGCGGAGAATCAGCAATTCTCCGTGATCGCCTATATCACCGTTGACGGAGAGAATTATTACTTCTCCGAGCCCAACTATGATATCAACGTACACGAATTACTGGGTGAGTGAGGTGGCAAAAATGAAAAAAGAACCCTATACCAGAACAGAGATAGAGGTCATTCGATTTGAAACGGAAGATGTTATCATGACCAGTGGCGACCTCATTGAAGAAGACCCCGGGCAGACCGGCGGCGGTATTCTGAACGATCCCTGATTAATGCTAAAAGAGCGGCGCCGCCGGCATAAGAATCGACGGCGCCCTTCTCTTGTTTGTGAGGCAGATTTATGAAAAGATTGATTACCACGATAGCGTGTATCGCTGTTCTGCTGTGCTTTAGCACATCCTTTGGCGCGGATACCGTCTACCGCTACGGCGATTTCACGCTCGGCGTTGTGAGCGGAGCGGACGACTACGCGTTCTCGATCCAATCCTATGACGGCAACGACGCGGTCGTGACCGTCCCGAGTGACTACGGCGGTTATCCGATCGTCAGGATAGGCAGCTATGCTTTCGCGACGAATACTAAGGTGCAGGAGGTGATCCTGAGCGATCAGATCACCTCGATCAGCGACGGAGCCTTTGCACAGTGCGGGAATCTCACGAAGCTCGTGATCCCCGATTCCGTCACGCAGATCAGCGACCATGCGTTTCAATCGAGCGATCAGGTTGTGATCTATGCTACGGCAGACAGCTACGCGATCACATATGCGAAAGAAAACGAGATCGCCTATGTCTGCATTGAGACCTATGTGCTGGGTGACGCGAACGGTGACGGGGAGATCACCTTGATGGACGCGACTGTGATCCAGCGATATTTGAGTTGCCTCCCCGTGTCCGATCCCGATATCGTTGCGCGAAACGGCGATATCACGGGAGAAGGGATAGAAGTTTCAGCCGCTACATGGATTCAACGCCATGTAGATAAAATGGTAATCCCCTATGAAGTCGGCAAAGTGGTCACGATTTATCCCGAATAAAACGCAAAAGTGCAGTTCACTACGGACTGCACCTTTTTTGTACTCTTTTCATCTTATGCTCTAGACAGAGGGTTGAGAGAAACGGTTCTTGAAACAAGGACAAAATGACAACTAAAATAAATACAGATACACAGCAGCGGGGTTGAAACGTACGTCTCCCCCGCTGTTCGCGTTTGTATGTAGGCGTTGGAGTGATTAATAAAAAAAGCACGCGTCCCGACACAGACGATTTGTGAGCAACTGTAACGGTAACTCCGATAGTGAATCTTTTCTCGATATGCTTGACATTTTACATAGATTTTACATAACTGTTGTTGTAGAATTGACAAGGTTATTTTATAATGAACATAAAATGGAGGATAATGCTATGCTCATTTATATATTGGAAGATGACGAGAATATTCGTGAGATCGAGAGCTATACACTGCAAACAAGCGGATATGAGGTAAAGGATT
>OCVV012828066.1_pt1 | contig 13962 bp, 17 predicted proteins | sample 1539721 | NCBI WGS metagenome assembly OCVV01 (sample SAMN02144230, study PRJEB22623) | gut metagenome | biome: sheep rumen | host: Ovis aries | place: New Zealand
GGATGCAGAGGCTCAGCAGACTGTTGAATTTGAGAAGGTCTTGTTGGTTGACAACAATGGCTCAGTCACAGTAGGCGCACCAACAGTTGATGGTGCAAAGGTAGTTGCCGAAGTCGTTAGTCCACTCGTGAAGGGCGACAAGGTATTTGTATTCCACAAGCGCAGAAGAAAGGGTTACCGCAAGTTCAACGGTCACCGTCAGCAGTTCACTGAGCTCACAATCAAACAAGTTATTGCTTAACCAACAAAAAAAGAAAGGAACTAAGAAATGGCACATAAAAAAGGTGTAGGTAGTTCAAAGAACGGCCGTGAGTCACATAGCAAGCGACTCGGAGTGAAGCTCTTCGGAGGTCAGTATGCAAAGGCAGGCAACATCATCGTTCGCCAGCGTGGTACTCAGCACTATCCAGGCAAGAATGTTGGTATGGGTAGCGACCACACTCTTTATGCTCTCATCGACGGTATTGTCACTTTCAAGAAAGGACGCCTCGACCGCAGCACAATTTCTGTTGAACCAGTTGCTGCTGAATAAAGAGTAAGCGAGATTCTAATTCAAAAGTTTAATCGTTTTAAATTAAAAAGTTCAACATTTTGCTGGAGGGTAGTTCCCTACTCTTTTCGCAAGGTGTACTTTAGATAAGAATATGTCAAAAGCTTGTCAAATCACAGGTAAGACATCGATGATTGGAAACAACGTTTCCCACTCACTCCGCCGCACGAAGCGTCACTTCGATGTCAATTTGTTCACAAAGAAGTTCTACTATGTTGAGGAGGACTGCTGGATTGTGCTCAAGATTAGCGCAGCAGGTCTTCGCATCATCAACCGCATCGGTCTTGATGCAGCTCTCAAGCAGGCAGTTGCTAAGGGCTATGTTGACTGGAAGGACATTGAAATCATTGGTTAAAAACTCTAAACGAAGGAAACAAGAATATGGCAAAGAAAGCTAAAGGTAACAGAATTCAGGTCATCTTGGAATGCACTGAAATGAAGGACAGCGGTCTGCCTGGAACTTCTCGTTACATCACAACAAAGAACCGCAAGAACACTCCAGACCGTTTGGAGCTCAAGAAGTATAACCCAATTCTCAAGCGTGTCACTGTACACAAGGAGATTAAATAAGCATTATAAGATATGGCAAAGAAAACAGTCGCTACTCTCCAGAACAAGGACAGTCGCTCTTTCACTAAGGTGGTTCGCATGTTCAAGTCGCCAAAGACTGGTGCTTACGCATTCGAAGAGAAGATGGTTCCTGCTGACTCAGTGAAGGACTATCTCAACAAGAAGTAAACGGATACCTCTCTAAATCCATGATAATGAACCTCCCCAACAATTTTTGGGGAGGTTTTTTATTGCTTTGTTTGAAATAATTTTGAGATTTAACAAAAATCGTGTAAATTTGCGATGAATTATGCACGTATGTCTCGCAAGGAAGAGGATACGTGCCAAAAAGATATGTAGAAGTATGGGATTTTTCGACATTTTCAGCAAAAAGAAGAAAGAGAAGCTCGATAGCGGGTTGGCAAAAACGAAGGAAAGCGTGTTCACCAAGATTAGCCGCGCCATCGCGGGTAAGTCGAAAGTGGATGAAGAAGTGCTCGACAACTTGGAAGAAGTGCTTATCACTTCGGATGTTGGAGTCGATACCACACTCGAAATCATTCGTCGCATCGAAGAGCGCGTGGCTCGCGACAAATATGTGAGCACCTCGGAGCTGAACAATATCCTTCGCGAGGAAATCGCGGCTCTGCTCACGGAGAACAACACTGACGACACGGAGGGTTTCAACCTCCCTTCTGACCACAAGCCTTACATCATCCTCGTGGTGGGTGTGAATGGTGTTGGCAAGACTACCACTATCGGCAAGCTGGCTTATCAGTTCAAGAAGGCTGGCAAGCAGGTGGTGCTGGGTGCTGCCGACACGTTCCGTGCAGCGGCTGTGGAGCAGCTGTGCATCTGGGGCGAACGCGTGGGCGTGCCTGTGGTGAAGCAGCAGATGGGCAGCGACCCTGCTTCTGTGGCTTACGACACGGTGAGCTCTGCTGTGGCAAACGGTGCTGATGTTGTTCTTATCGACACGGCTGGTCGTCTTCACAACAAGGTCGGTCTGATGAACGAGCTGACGAAGATTCGCAACGTGATTGCCAAAGTGGTGCCAGACGGTCCCGACGATGTGATGCTGGTTCTTGATGGCTCAACGGGGCAGAACGCATTTGAGCAGGCCAAGCAATTCACGGCTGCCACGAAGGTGACCTCGATGGCGATTACGAAACTGGATGGAACGGCTAAGGGCGGCGTAGTGATAGGCATTTCGGAGCAATTCAAGATTCCTGTTCGCTACATCGGTTTGGGCGAAGGCATGGAAGACCTTCAGGCTTTCAACCGCCGCGAATTTGTGGACTCGCTCTTTAGCAACGAGGGAAAATAATGTGGCTCGCCCACTTTCGTGAGGCTGCTACAAACAATTATCAAAGGAAGAATAAGGAAGCGTGAGAAGGAATTGTGTTGACATCATCACCCTGGGATGTTCCAAGAACTTGGTTGATTCGGAACGACTCATCCGTCAGTTGGAACTGAATGGCTATCGTGTGACTCACGATGCTGAGAACCCTCAGGGCGAAATAGCAGTCATCAACACTTGTGGATTTATTGGCGATGCAAAGGAAGAGTCGATTAACATGATTCTTGAGTTTTGCGAAGCCAAAAAAGAAGGCAGACTCAAGCAGCTCTATGTGATGGGCTGTCTGTCGGAGCGTTATTTGAAAGAATTAGGCAAGGAAATCCCCGAGGTTGACAAGTTCTACGGAAAGTTCAACTGGACAGAGCTTCTCAACGACTTGGGAAAGACTTACGACACGAAAAGAGAATACGAACGCCGCATCACAACTCCCAAGCACTATGCTTATCTGAAGATTTCGGAAGGATGCGACCGCAAGTGCGCCTACTGCGCCATTCCGATTGCCACGGGCAAGCACCACTCTCGCCCCATTGAGGACATTCTGAAGGAAGTGGAGCATCTGGTGGCAGAGGGTGTGAAAGAGTTTCAGGTCATTGCGCAAGAGCTTACCTACTATGGCATCGACCTCTACGGCAAGCAGAAAATTGCGGAACTCATTGAGCGAATGGCTGACATCAAGGGAGTGAAATGGATTCGCCTGCACTATGCTTATCCCAAGAATTTCCCTATGGACTTGCTACGCGTGATGCGCGAGAAGAAGAATGTCTGCAAATATCTTGACATCGCGCTTCAGCACATCAGCACGAGTGTCCTTTCAAACATGCGCCGATACGTCAACAAGGAAGACACTTACCAACTCATCGAGCATCTTCGCCACGAAGTGCCTGGCATCCACATCCGAACGACTCTGATGGTGGGATTTCCTGGCGAGGGTGAGGAGGAATTTGAGGAACTGAAGGAGTTTGTGCGCTGGGCTAAGTTCGACCGAATGGGAGCTTTCGCCTACTCAGAGGAAGATGGCACTTACGCTGCCAAGCACTTCAAGGACGACATTCCTGACGATGTGAAGCAAGCCCGATTGTCGGAACTCATGGCCATCCAGCAGGAGATTTCGGCAGAATTGCAAGCCAAGAAAATCGGTCAGAAAATGAAAATCATCATCGACCGACAGGAAGGCGAATACTACGTGGGGCGAACGGAGTTTGATTCTCCAGAGGTTGACCCCGAGGTTTTAATTCCGATAAGTGATGGCACACTGCGACGTGGATGCTTCTACACAGTGGAAATCACGGATGCTGATGATTTTGATTTATACGCAAAAAGAATTTAATCGATAACAATGAACAATAAGGAATTCGCACAGCATTTGGCCAAGAAAACAGGCCTCAGTGCTCAGCAAATAGCAGACCTTCAGAATGCTTTCATCGACAATGTCGTTTTGGAAGTGCGCCAAGGCAATGTGGTTTCTCTTCAGGGATTTGGCAACTTTGAACTGAAGGAGAAGGCTGCGCGAAAAATGTATAACCCAACGACACAGGAAACGGTCATCATTCCTGCCCGCTACACGTTGGGCTACAAACCAAGTAACACAATGAAAGACAAAATCAAAGGCTGATTATGCAAAAACTTACCGCTCAACACTTATCGGAAGCCATAGCACAACAGCTTGGACTTTCTAAGAAAATCTCCGACTCATTCGTTCGCGCTTTCGTGGAGACCATCACCGAAGGACTCTTCACGGACGGCATGGTGAAAGTGAAGGGACTGGGTACTTTCAAGGCTGTGGATGTGGAAGACCGAGAGAGTATCAGTGTGAAGACAGGCGAACGCATTGTTATCCCAGGCTTCAAAAAACTTTCTTTCTCTCCCGAAGACAGCTTGACTGACAAGATTGGCACCGTCGTAATTCCGACTCCCGAAACGGAGGAAACCGATGAACCAACTCCAACGGCTGAAAAAGTCAAGAACGACGAAAAGGAAGAAAAACACATTTCCGAAGAAAAGCCTGTAGAACCAGAAACAAAGGCAACCGAAACGGCAGAACAGAAGGTAACACCTCTGAAGTCAGAAGTCGTGCCAGCAGAGCCAGAAGTGCCAACTCCATCTCAGGAAGTGGACATTCCAGAACCAGAGGCAGAGGCTGAAGACGTGCAGAAGAAAAACTATGACACTCCTTCGGCAACGCTTGTTTCTGAACTACCAAAAGACGAAGCACCTATCAAGGGCGAAGTGCCAGAAATAGAAGAAGAAAAAGAAGAAGAAGTCAAAGAACTTAGCCCTATAGATAAACTAATATCCGATGAAGAACTTTCGTACAAAAAGTTCTTAGACTCATTAACCGATGAAGAATTAGACAAATATTTAGAAGAAAAAGCAATCAAAGAAGAGCCTATGGACGACAAATTCTCTGGAATTGACGGTGTGATAGCAACACCAGAAAGCCTCAAGGAACTCAAGGAAAAGTTGAAAGAGGCTACCTCTCGCTTTGAAACAGCGAAAGACAAACTGCAAACAGCACTCGACAAAGTGAATGTTGCAAAAGATGCTGTGAGAACAGCAGAATCCCAAGTTCGTACAGCAAGAATCGAGTACGAATCCACACAACTTTCCGTGCAAAACCTGGAGAGATTGATTGGCAATGTGGAGAACGGCAAAAAGCCTGCTGAAACAGTAAAGGCAGAAACCAGTAATGATGCCAAACTTGTGGACAAGGCAGAGACAACCAAAACAGTTGCCACTCCAACAGAGAAGAAAACTGTGTTCACGGCACCAGCTTCTGCTGCACCAGCCCAGCCTGCTCCAACCACGAACGAAGAGAAGCCCAAGGGTTTCCTCTCTCGCCCTGTGCTCATCGGACTGGCAGCTCTTGCACTCATCATTCTTGCCTTCTTCCTTTTCAAGCCAAAGTCTCGCCACATCGAGAATCCACCTGTTGAAACAGAAAAATGGGAACAGGAAGTAGCTCCTGAAGAACAGAGTCAGCCAACAGAGGAATTGGAGCCGGGAAATCCAGCCGCTGTTCCTGAGCAGGCTCAACCTGACGAGCAGAACGCTGATCCTGCAAAAGCAAAGTCTGAAAAGGATGAACAGACTCAAAAGGCAGCAACTGCCACTCCTAACGGACCACGTCCAAAGGTTCACATTCTTCAGAAAGGTGAATTCCTGACGCGTATCTCCATGCAATACTATGGTACGAAGGATTCTGTCAGTGCCATTCTTCGCATCAATGATTTCAAGAACCCTGATGTAATTCCACCAGGAACAGAAATCAAACTTCCATAAACAATAGCGTCAAGAAAGCCGAGAAGCAAATCACACTTCTCGGCTTTCTCTCAGTTATCAAACTATGGCAAATGAATTCCTTTTAGTCTAAATTTTAGCTAAGGCTTGGTCTATGTCTGCAATGATGTCGTCGATATGTTCCGTTCCGATGGAAAGACGAATCGTAGAAGGATAGATGTGTTGAGCTTCCAGTTCCTCTGGAGAAAGCTGCGAATGGGTTGTGGTGGCAGGATGAATCACCAAACTCTTCACGTCAGCCACATTAGCAAGCAGAGAGAAAATCTCCAGAGCATCGATGAATTTCCATGCCTCTTCCTGCCCACCCTTCACTTCAAAGGTGAAAATGCTTGCTGCTCCGTTAGGGAAGAGTTGCTTATACAGCGCATGGTCGGGATGCGATGGCAACGAAGGATGACTCACGCTTGCCACCTTTGGATGCTTGCTCAGAAAATCCACCACCTTCAGGGCATTCTCCACATGACGCTCCACACGCAGGGACAGCGTCTCCAAACTCTGGAGCAAGAACCATGCACTGATAGGAGCGATGGTAGCACCTGTGTCGCGAAGGATGACGGCGCGAATACGAGTCACAAACGCTGCGGCACCAGCCACTTCTGCAAACACTGCACCATGATAGCTTGGGTCGGGTTTTGCTAAGCTTGGGTATTTGTCGGCATTGGCTTTCCAATCGAACCGTCCAGCCTCTATAATCACACCGCCCAAAGTGGTGCCATGTCCACCGATAAACTTCGTAGCAGATTCCACCACCACATCAGCACCATGCTCCAGCGGACGGAAAATGTATGGTGTGGCAAAAGTGTTATCTACAATCAAAATCGTGCGGTTTCTGTGAGCTATCTCAGCAATCTTGTCGATGTTGGTGACACTCGAATTAGGATTGCCAAAAGTTTCCACAATCACAGCCTTCGTATTAGCTTGGAACGCCTTTTCAAGCGCAGCAAAATCGGCAGGGTCAACAATACTTACTTCCACACCTTGAGTAGTGAGTGTATGCTCCAACAAGTTGTATGTGCCACCATACAGATTATTCGCAGCAATGATATGGTCACCGTTTCGAGCCACATTCTGCAAGGCGTAGGTGATGGCGGCAGCACCACTTGCCACAGCTAAGGCTGCCACTCCTCCTTCGAGTGCAGCGATTCGCTCTTCAAACACACCCTGCGTGGAGTTGGTCAATCGACCATAAATGTTTCCAGCGTCACGCAAACCGAAACGGTCGGCAGCATGTTGGGAGTTGTGAAACACATACGAAGTGGTTTGATAAATAGGAACAGCACGAGAATCTGTGACTGAGTCAGCTTGTTCTTGTCCAACGTGGAGTTGCAGTGTCTCAAAGTGAAGTTTCTTGTTACTCATAATTTCATGTAGTTTTATTTGTTTGACATTTATTTCTGAATTGCGATGCAAAGTTACGAACTATCTTTGCCATATAGAACAACAAACTACATAAAATTTATTTTTATAGAAAACAAAACTATATTATATGATTACATGGAAAAGTTTTCCACATTTCCCAGTATTACACAGTTTGAATCAGAACCTCATTCTACACTAACAAAAACATTCGCATGAAAGCCTTTCCTTTTCGGGAAATAGCTATCATGCGAATGTTGTCAATTGGAAAAGCCGCATCTTCTTTCTGTGGATAAAGAAGACGCGCCGCTTCTTCCATTAGTATTCCATCACAGCAGGAAGTTCCTTAGCCTGAGCAATCATCTTCTCCACTTCCTTCTCCGAAGGTACACGGTTTGTCAGATTCTTCTCAGCATTTACTTCCTCCAGCTTCTTCTGCAAGTTAGCAGGAACACGATGCTTCAGTTCCTTCACGGTGTCAACGCCAGCAGCTTCGAGCAGTTCTGCGAACTGAGGACCAACGCCCTGAATGCGATAGAGGTCAACGTGATTAGTCCAAGTGAGAATCAACTTAGGGCTGATGCCAGTTTCTTCAGCCAAAGCCTTGCGGCCAGCTGGTTTTGCACACTTCTCAAGCAATGTGTCAGTATCCTTCACACCTGCTGCAATGAGTTTTTCTGCATAAGCAGGACCTACACCCTGAATGTCAACGATTTTGTAATTTGCCATAGTTAAATGATTTATTTTAGTGAAAAAAGAAATGTTATTTAGTTATGGTACTTTGGAACACAACTTCGTTCCATCTGCAAAAATAGTTTTTATTTTCCTTTGCACCAACAAAATCGCGTTTTTTTTCTTCACAACCATCAATTTTCTCTTTTTCACATTTTCTCATACAATCATTTTCACATTACCAAAATTATTTCTTATTTTTGCATTTCATAAAGAAATCCATCTATGAACAAAAAGATTAGCAGTTCACTTCGTTGCCAACTCGTCACAGTGCCACTCTACACCGACGAACGCGGTTCGCTCTGCTTTGCAGAAAGCACTCAGCTGCCCTTCCCCATCGAGCGCGTGTTCTGGATTTACGGTGTGCCCGATGGCAAGACGCGCGGCGGACATGCCCACGCCACCTGTGCAGAAATCGTTTTCCCTGTCAGTGGCAGTTTTGATATTTGGGTAGATGATGGCACGAACGAACAAACCTACCATTTGTCTTCGCCCCAAGAAGGCATTCTTATTCCGCCTTTCGTTTGGTGCGAACTTCGCAACTTTTCGCCCAACACCATCTGCGTAGTGCTTGCTTCAGAAACCTACAACAGCGAAGGCTACATTAACGAATACACTTCCTTCAAGAATGCTAAAAATAGTTAGATACACAGCCGACCTCCTTCCCCTATGGAACCAAATGGTGGCTGACTCCAAGAACGGCACATTTCTCTTCGACCGAAGATTCATGGACTACCATCAGGCACGATTCACCGACTGCTCCATCATCTTCCTCAAGGGCGACAAACCCATCGCCTGCCTGCCAGCCAACTACTCCGAGCAAGATACCACCGTCTATTCCCATCAGGGACTCACTTACGGCGGACTCATCCTCTCCAGAAAAACCACTTGCGAAGAGGTGTTGGAAATGTTTGCCCTGCTGAAAGACTATTACAAGCGGAAATTCAGTGCCACACGTTTCGTCTATAAGCCAACACCTTATATATATCATAGGTATCCATCCGAAGAACCCCTCTATGCCCTCTTTCGCCAAGATGCCAAACTCATTGCCCGTGGCATCTCCTCCTGCATTCCTTTAGGACATTCACTCCCCATCAAGGAGAGTCGGAAAAGCGGAATCCGCAAGGCAGAAGCTTTAGGGCTGCAAATCGTGGAATCTACCGACGAAGCCGACATCCACGCCTTCTGGCAAATCCTCGACCAGTGCCTCGACACCAACCATCAGGTACATCCCGTTCATTCGCCCCAGGAAATGCAACTTCTCATGCAGCGTTTTCCGTCTCGCATCAAGCTCTTCCTTGCCAAGAACACCGAAGGCAACATCCTCGCTGGCACCTGGATATTCGATTGCGACACAGTGGTTCACACGCAGTACATGGCAGCCAGTCCCGAGGGCAAGCAGTCGGGTGCATTGGACTATCTCATCGCCCTTCTCCTGCTCAGCATCGAAGACCACTCTTACTTCGACTTTGGCATTTCCACCGAACAAGGAGGCACTATCCTTAACACAGGACTCATTTTCCAAAAAGAAGGTTTCGGAGCACGCGGCATCTGCTACGACACCTACCAATTCACTATTTAAATGAAGAATGCAATTAAATGAAGAATGAAGAGTGAAGAATAAAGAATGTATATTACTCTGCTCATTGGATGAGTAACTTTAATTCTTCGTTCTTAATTCTTCATTCTTAATTCTCCATTCTTAATTCTTAATTCTTAATTTCCCCCTTTCCCCATGCTTCTCTCCATCTATCACCCCGACATACCCACTTTCATGCAGCGCATTGCCAACACACCAGCCATGCAGCGACTCAAGGGAGTTGGTATGAATTGCGGATGCGAATACACCAACTTTCCACGTTTCAGAGACATCCTACACTATACCCGCTATGAGCACAGTCTCGGAGTGGGACTCATCGTCTGGCATTTCACCCACAACGTGCAACAAAGCATTGCTGCCCTCCTCCACGACATAGCGACTCCCACTTTCGCACACGTCATCGACTTCTTTCATGGTGACTACGAGAAACAGGAATCCACCGAAGAGCGCACACTCGAAATGATTGCTGGTTCAGCGGAAATCGTCGAAATTCTCCACGAAGAGCAAATACAACCCACCGACGTGTCCGACTACCACCTCTACCCCATTGCCGACAACGATACGCCTCAGCTCTCCGCCGACCGACTCGAATACACTCTTGGCAATATCCTTGCCTACCACCTTGACTCCATCGAAACCGTTCAACAGATTTACCAGTCGCTCATCGTAGGTCAGAACGAGCACAACATTCCCGAACTCATGTTCTCCTCCCTCGCCGACGCATCCCGTTTTGCCCATCTATCACTGCAATGCTCCCGCATCTATGTGGACAACGAAGATCGCTACGCCATGGAGCATCTATCCGAATTACTCGCCGATGCCGTCCATCTCGGTGTCATCACCGAACAAGATTTCTACAGCACCGAACAGCAGTTGATAGCACGTCTTCTGTCCCATTCCCACACCGCATCCGCATGGCAACACTATTGCGAACTCTCCGAAATTCTGATAGGTGCTGAGCATCCCAACGCCCAACAAATCAGCGGAAAGAAACGGCACATCAATCCCTACGTTCTCCATCAAGGCCGCACCACCGACCTCGATGCCACCTATCGTGCCGACCTCCACAACTTCCTCTCCCACTCCTTCGACGAATGGTTATCTGCCCGCTGACAAATACCGATTTTCACAAAACCACGAAAGGGAACCTTTAGTTTTTAAGTTTTTGAGTTTTTAATCAGGGATTTTAAGGATTTAAAGGGATTATTTACCTCTCTATCCACTCCCCTCGCCTTTTGGAGAGGGGCTGGGGGTGAGGCTTTTCATTTTTTAACTTTTAATTTTTAACATACCATGTTTTTTTTTATTATTTTTGCAACATCAAATCGAAACCCCATTCTTTATTCATTAAAATCCTAAAGAAATAGACGAAACATTCAAATTTTTAAGAGCTTGCCAATTCATTCGTTTTAACTGAAAATGCCATGACACTTTCATCCAAATTCACAACCAAGTGCATGTTGCTGTCTTGCATAGCACTCCTCTTTGCAACCACAGCCAAAGCACAGTCGTTCGAAACAGCCAAAGAAGCCGTCGCCAACATGGGAGTCGGCTGGAACTTAGGCAACACCCTCGATGCCAACAACGGTAGCAGGATGGCCAACATCGTGCAGTCCGAAACCTGCTGGGGACAACCCGTCACCCGACCAGAGTTGATACTCATGATGAAAGACGCAGGCTTCGGAGCCATCCGCGTGCCTGTCACATGGTTTCCCCACATGGACAACAACGGCACCGTCGATGCAGCATGGATGAAGCGAGTACACGAAGTAGTCGATTACGTCATCAATGCAGGACTCTACTGCATCCTCAACGTACACCATGACACAGGAGCCGACTCCGACACCCACACCACATGGCTCAAAGCCGACGAAACCACCTATAACAACGTGCATGAACGCTACGAGAACCTGTGGAAGCAGATAGCAGAAGAATTCAAGGACTACGACCAGCACCTCCTCTTCGAGAGCTACAACGAAATGCTCGACATCAAGAACTCCTGGTGCTTTGCCTCCTTCGCGGCCAACAACAGCTACGATGCCAACATCGCACGTTCCGCCTACAACGCCATCAACAGCTACGCACAGACCTTCGTCAATGTGGTTCGCGCCACAGGCGGCAACAACTCCAAGCGCAACCTCGTTGTCAACACCTACGGAGCATGTTCAGGAAGCGGCACATGGAACAGCCACCTCAAAGACCCACTCAAGGAAATGAAACTGCCCAACGACACCGCAGGCGAAGGACACATCATCTTCCAAGTACACAGTTACCCTACGCTTTCTTCCCTCTCGGCAGCCAAAAACGAAGTGAACGACATGTTCACATCACTCAAGAACCACCTTCAGACCAAAGGCGCACCCGTCATCATCGGCGAATGGGGCACCAGCGACAGCGGTGGCGACTACCAATCCAAGCCACAAACCCTGTTCCAATTCATTGACTATTTCGTGAAGAAAGCCAAAGAATACGACATGGCAACCTTCTTCTGGATGGGACTCTCCGACGGCAGCTTCCGTTCCCTCCCTGCCTTCTCCCAACCCGACCTCGCCGAGCAAATCGCCAAATCCTTCCATGGCGACAGCTTCGTTGGCAAATACCCAACCCTCAACGATTATGACATCCTCTACAACATCACCTACACAGGCGACTGGCAGGAAGCAAACCTCTGCACCTCCACCATCAGCCTTTCCGACTTCAAGTCCATCCGCGTAGAGATGGCAGAAACACCCAAGGCAAACAGCCTGCAAGTGAAATGCTATGGCACAAACGGCAAGGAGCAATACACCCCACTGAGTTCTTCTCAGCCCAACACCACCATCAACTTCAACAGCTCGTCGGTAGGCCAGAACATCCAGCGCATCACACTCCAAACCCTCTCCGGAGCACAGAAAGTGACTCTCAAGCGTGCATTCCTCATCCGTAAGGACAACACCGAGCTGGAACTGACAGCCTTCTCACCATTCTGGGGTTGCACCGTGGAGATGACAGCCCAATACTCCGACATCCCATCCCTCACAGCCGATTCACACAGCAACTCATCCACCCATTTCTACACCCTGCAAGGCCAACGCATCGACACACCAACAGTCCCTGGCATCTACATTCGCAACGGAAAGAAATACATGGTGAGAAAGTGAAAAATGAAAAGTGAAAAGTGAGTCAACAAATTTTTTCTTTTGTCAACAAATGAACACAAATAAGGCACAAATTTAATTTAGTTTTTTTGAGATAATTTGTGATAATTTGTTGACTGAGAAATGCCATTCGGCTCTATCTCTTCACGCTTCACTCTTCACGCTCCACGTTAAACTCAAAAACTTATAAACTTATAAACTTAAAAACTTATTTTATTAACCATGAGAAAAATCAACAAATGGATGCTTGCCGCCATCTTCATGATTTGCGGCACAATGACAGTCTTCGCAGGTGGAGACGAAAAGAACGGTAAAGCGTATTTTACCAAAGACGAGTTGCCAAACATGGTAAACTTCTTGCCACCACCACCCGAGTTCGAGTCTTCAAGATTCGTTGCCGACCAGACACAATACCTCTGGGGCAAACGCCAAAGACAGAACGAAGAGCGTGCAGCCATGGCAATTCGCGATGCAGTTTATGGTATGCACACCATCATTCAGGAATTCTGCCCAATCTTGGGATTGGAAATCACCAAGGAAGACACGCCAGAACTCTACACACTTTTGCAGGATGTCGGTGCCACATGCGACAGCATCAGCGACCGTGCCAAGGAGAAATACATGCGCTGGCGTCCATACATGTATTACAATGAGCCAACACTCGTGCCAGAGGATGAAGAAAAACATCGTACAAACGGTTCCTATCCTTCAGGCCACACCGTTCTCGGTTGGACAATGGGACTGTTGCTGTCCGACATCAACCCCGCAGCTGCAGACCAACTCTTGGCACGCGGTTACGAATACGGACAAAGCCGCGTCATTGCAGGCTACCACTGGCAGAGCGACGTGGATGCAGGCCGTCTGGCAGCATCAGTTCTCTATGTAAAACTGCAAGGCAATCAGCGTTTCCGTGAGCAGCTGGCAAAAGCCCAAAAAGAATTTGCAGAAAAAACAGGCATTCTAACCAACGTAAAGACCACTCAAAGCCAAGCGCCTACAGCCAATTCGAATAGCTACAACCTGCAAGGCCAGCGCATCGATGAACCAACAGCACCAGGCATCTATATCCGAAACGAAAAGAAATACATGGTGAAATAACCCCTATTCATTCTACAAAGCCCCTCTTCACGTAAAGAGTAATCCCTTTCCACGTGAAGAGCAATATATAAGCGAAAGCTATCATTGCGCTAATACCAGCACAATGATAGCTTTTATTTTGTGGAATTATTAGTGGTGCGATAAATTTTAATTAAATACGAAATATCCCTTTGTTTATAAGGGTTTCAGAGCATTCTTTGATTTTTTGATTTGAAATTGACTGGGTAACTTTGCAGCCTAAAACTGCATTGTTATGAACATCGGTCGCTATATTTTCTCCCAA
>OCVV011221809.1_pt1 | contig 13961 bp, 8 predicted proteins | sample 1539721 | NCBI WGS metagenome assembly OCVV01 (sample SAMN02144230, study PRJEB22623) | gut metagenome | biome: sheep rumen | host: Ovis aries | place: New Zealand
AGTATTACCACGTGCTGGTACAAGTATTACCACGTGCTGGTACAAGTATTACCACGTGCTGGTACAAGTATTACCAGATAGTGGTAATCAATCTGGTAATGCAGATCACACTTCCAAGTACAAGGTTTCAGACAAGATGTCACCCGACGAATGTTCAGAAACCACTGATTAGCAGCGATTCTTCAGGGTGACACCCTTTTCAACGTTTTCGTTGAACTCAAGTTCATTGTTCAGCAAGAGAGAGGCCTCGTCAGTTACAGACGATGTCGGCCATGATCCTTTGCTCAACATCACTTTTTGCAAACAATCGCAGCAAGCGGGCGTCGTTGGCAAAATCTGCCAACAACTGCTTTCGGTCTCCCTTGCGTAGTTTCAAATAACGACGGAACAAATCGACAGCCTCTTGCGTTTTTCCAAAGAGCCATGCGCAGTAACCGGCATTCAGGCAGTCCTCGTCGTGGCCGGCCTGCAACAGCTTTCCATATAGTTTTTCAGCCTGCTCCAGATTACCCTCAAGCATCTGTCCCCAGGCCAGACCGCGAAGGACGTTCAGATTGCCTTCGTCCTCGAAGTGCAGCTTATAGAGCGTTTGCAGTCCCTCTGCCCGTTGATCGTTGTTCACCTGAGCAATAGCCATGTTCAGCTCGTAGCCCATGTGGCCAGGTTCCATCTCCAGCAACGACCTGTAGCACTTTTCAGCCACATCGAAGTCGCCATTGTGGAAAGCCGCCTGAGCCAATGCCTTCGTCACTTGCTTGTTGCCAGGACGCATCTCCAACGAGCGCTCCAGTTTCGACTGAGCATCATAATAATTCTCGCATTTCAGGGCAACAAATCCTTCCATCATACAATAGTCGGCGTCTTCCCAGTTCTCATGATTGTCCAACACGGTCATCAGAGCCGAAAGCAAATTGTGCTTCAGCAGGAAGCGGGAGAGTTTCATCGTTGTCTCGTCCATCTCTTCGCTGCTCAAGATAAGGGGATTGCCCATGAAGAAGCGCTCGGGATGATGCTGATAGTCGAAGGGCGACGGGAAATTGGTCTTTTGAGGATAGAGCCGGAAGAAACGGAACAGGTCTTGCAGATAGGAACGGCGAATGAAAGCCCCCGACTGGCGTTCGGCATTCTCTACAGTCGGCCCCAAGCCACCTTGCAGCTCCAGCAACTCGCGCATGTTAGCCGGTACCTTGTCGATGACAGACGCCACGGCCAGCGCAAACGAATACTTATCGGAATCGCAGAGCGGAGCATTCATAAAGAGGATATCCAACAATTTGCTGCCGCTGAGTTTCTTCACCACTTGGCTCAGGCCAGGATGCTCAGGATAGAAAGGCACAAACCAGTTGCAGAGGGTGTAGAAGAACGAATAGCGTTTCATGTGGGAGAAGCCGCCGAAATAAATGTCGGCACCATTCTTTTGCATATCGAGCATTTTATTCACGTTTGCCTCGAGTTCCTCCATGGCCTTGTCCTCGGCATCGGGATGCAGAATATCCTCCAGCGTGTCCTTCTCCTTTTCCTCTATGCCAAAGCGCGTGATACGGAAGTTTTGATTCTTCATCAGCCCCGGCATAATGTCGCGCTGAATGCGCTCGTTATCTTTTTCTGCATTCATGCAGAGGAATACCTGCATCTGCAGTTCAAGCATCTCCTTACGGCATTTCTCCTCATCCATGAGTCGTTTGCCAATCAGCTGGTACTCAGGGAAAAGCATGTCCAGACCCTGAGGCATGGCAAAGGCTACACCCACCAGCGCCCGCTGACGAAGTTCCTCGTCGTCGGCCATAGAATAGATGGCGGCAAGAGCATTCAGTTTGTGGTAGTCGGGCTCCATCATGGCAGCCAGCATCACGGCACTCACCAGCATTCGGGCATCATTGATATCGATGGTCGGCGAAAGAAGCAATGAGCGATAGAAATCTTCATCGCCCTGAGTCCATTGGAAGGAATAGACGATAGATTCGAAAACAGCATTTATATCCTTCAGGTGTCGTGCCCGCAAATCTTCCTCGCTCTGCCCGCCCATCTGGAGAGGCTCCTCTTCCAGTCGTAGGTTTCCTATCCCCAACTCAGCCACATATTCCTCCAGCATGCGCTTTACGTCATCGCTGCGCAGGGGTGATTCCCCTGCTGCCGGATGCCCTGCCTGCACAGCATACATACGCATTTCCCAGTCGCAAACCAGGCGATAGGCTTTTCTGAGCAATTTCCGATAGAGCTCTTCCCGCTGATTGTCGGCATAGCCACGCAGCATGAAGTCGCACATCAGCTCATAGTCGCTACCAATGTCCACCATGCGCCTGACCAACTCACCGGTAATCAACTGAGGCTGATTGCCAGCCAGCAACCTCATCTCGGCAAGCACCTCCCCCAGGTCGCCACTATGCAAGATACTGCTTTTTATCTCCTTGACATCCATGATTATTTCAACTTTTCAAACCTCACTTTTGGCAGAGCGCCAATGCTCTTTTCTTCCACATGGCAATACTTCACTATCACTTCACCATAAGCCGATAAGCCTTTGGAATTCAACGAGTCGCAAGCCATGTTGTAACCTTTCACCAACTTCTCTACCTGCTCTCTCACGCGCTTGTCGGCAATGTCCTTTTCGCGCACCACCATGCGGCCAAGCTTCATCCCAGCCTTACGGGTGTCCCAAAGCACGGTGTTGCCATGTTCGCGTGCCACCGTGGCTTGAGGCTCAGGCAACCATAGGGCGTCCATCTCGTTGTTGAGCAGCATCTGCAGGCGCAACGAGACATCGTTGATCTGCACCCGATACACCGTGGCCTGCGTCTTCACACCTTTGAGGACGTGGTCAGTCAGATAGTCGGTGGCCGAATAGCGTGTCATCGCCACCATTTTGTCTCCCAGTTGCTTCACCTCCTTCAAACGGGCTGAGCGATTGGCTATCAGTTGCCAGTCGGCTATGCTACGCCCGAGACTCTTCAACGGTGTTCCACGCGAAATCATCCTTGCCACGCGCACCGAGTCGCTGACGGCTCCGTTCATGCTGCCGCCCACCAATGCCGTGTCGATGTCCATCTGAGCCTTGCAGGGACGCAGACGCACGTCAACTCCTAATTTCTCGAAAACGCCGCGCTCCTTTGCCACAAACAAGGGCAGACAGTCAAGCGTGGGAAGAACGCCGAACTTCAGCGCCTGGCGCTCCTCTGCCTTCAGTCTCTCTCGCTCGGCTTTCGTCAGCCGGCGCTTCTCTACAGGCGTCTCGCCACACGACCATAATAACAATAGGCTGCAACAAGCCAGCAATAATATCTTTTTCATCTTCTGTCTATTTTTTTGCAAAAGTACAAAAAAGATGAAAGACAAAAGATAAAAGAAGAGAGTTTTTTTCAAAAAACCATCCAACTTTTCAACTTTTCATCCTTTCTGCCTTTCATCTTTCAACTATTCTTCGTATCTTTGCGACAAAAAAATACACGGACTATGCCTAAAGACAAAACCATGTACGTCTGCTCAAATTGCGGACAGGAATCACCCAAGTGGATTGGCAAGTGCCCTTCCTGCTTCCAGTGGAATACTTTCAAGGAGATCAAGGTGGCTGCTCATACGACCAGCTCGATGGCTGCCCACTCTACTGCCAAGGCCCTACAATCGCCTCTGGCCAAAGGCAACAAGCCACAGCCACTGACGGCCATCACCTATACATCGCAGCCACGCATCAGCACACTCGATCCTGAACTCGACCGCGTGTTGGGTGGCGGTCTTGTGCCCGGCTCCATTGTCCTGTTGGGCGGCGAACCAGGTATCGGCAAAAGTACGCTCACGCTGCAAACCATCCTGGGACTCAGCGAAATGCGCGTGCTATACGTGTCGGGTGAGGAAAGTCCGCAGCAGCTCAAGATGCGCGCAGAAAGACTTTCAGCCGCCCTACCTGACTCTCCCGCCTCGCCAATTGCCAACGAGAACCTGCTCATACTGGCGGAAACTTCACTCGAAGCCATCTTCGAACACATTCGTGAGGTGCAGCCACAACTGCTGATTATCGACTCTATCCAGACTATCGAGACAGAAGACGTGGATAGTTCGCCAGGCAGTGTCAGCCAGGTCAGGGAGTGTGCTTCGGCTCTGCTGCGCTTCGCCAAGACCAGCCAGGTGCCCGTGTTGCTCATCGGCCACATCAACAAGGAAGGCAGTCTCGCCGGACCGAAGATTCTGGAACACATCGTCGACACTGTCATCCAGTTTGAAGGTGACCAGCAGCACATCTACCGCATCCTGCGAAGCATCAAGAATCGCTTTGGCTCGACAGCCGAACTAGGCATTTACGAGATGCAGAATACGGGACTCCGTCCTGTAACCAATCCCAGCGAACTGCTGCTCACTCACCACGACGAGCCCCTCTCGGGCATTGCCATTTCGGCTGCCATCGAGGGTGTGCGCCCCTTCTTGCTCGAAACACAGGCACTGGTCTCCAGCGCCGCTTATGGGACTCCCCAACGGTCAGCCACAGGCTTCGACCAACGACGTCTGAACATGCTGCTGGCAGTACTTGAGAAACGCGTCGGTTTCAAACTCATGCAGAAAGACGTCTTTCTGAATATTGCCGGCGGTCTGCGCGTCACCGACCTTGCCACCGACCTAAGCGTCATCGCAGCCGTGCTGTCTTCCAACCTCGACATGCCCATCGAAAGCGGCTGGTGTCTGGCAGGCGAAGTGGGACTATCGGGAGAAGTGCGTCCCGTCAGCCGCATCCAACAGCGCATAGCCGAAGCCCAAAAACTCGGATTCACCCATTTCGTCCTGCCACGTTTCAACCTGCAGGGACTCGACACATCGGCCTACACCATTAAACTGCATCCTGTGCGCAAGGTGGAAGAAGCCCTTCGACTGCTCTTTGGATGATTGATTACTTCCCAATAATAAAAACGATACAGCCTGTCAGTCGAGTACTGACAGGCTGTATTGCTTAATATAACGAAAAGGCGTAGAAGCCTATTTCACCATGAGTTTGCGAACACTACCATCGCTCATGCGGACTATGTTCAGACCCTTCTGGGCATGGGCGATGCGCTTGCCGTCGGCAGCGTAACGGGCTACTTCAACGACATTCTTCTCGGCTACGTTCGAGTCAATGCCAACGGTGGAACTGATGACTTCCTTCTGGTCAGCATTGATGAATTTCTTTTGTTCTTTGTCGTAGAGCAAAGCAGCCACATAGAGTTTCGTAGCCTTCTTGGCCAACGTATTGTTCTTGATGCTGAATTGGGAACTATGGCTCTGTACCTGTCCTTCTTCTACTTTCGACTTTAAACTGCCGGCAACACCCGACGAGATGCCGAGGGCATTGATAGCAACGTGGTCGTAGACAAGGCCTTCCACATAAAGGGGCCATTCAGTGACTTCCTTCATGTAGGGATCATCATCATAGGAACCTGCATACACATAATAGATATTCGTCTGCTTCCAGTTGTCGTCGGTGCCTGTGAGTCCGTCGGCTATCAGCACATACGAGAGCAGATAGGGTGCGTTGCGGCGCGAAATCTGGAAGGTGACGTCGGTAGTGAAGTTGATGATGCCAGTCTCTTCGTCGAGAATGGGCTGCTTTAGGTCGATTCCAGCCTCTACCTGACTTGCCTGCTCATCGTCGATGACGGTTCCCAATCCCCAACCTTCTGAACCTTCACCCATATAGGGATCGACGGCACGATAGCGGTTCACGTCGGCCGAGGGGAAGCCGCGTCCAGAAAGGCGCGACGAGAAAGCGCTGACCTGCATCGGGTCGACGTTGCTGCCGCTGCCACTATGGATTGCCATCAAGACTACATCGTCACCATATTCATCATGAGCTCGCTTCAGGCCTGCTATGCCTCGCGGACAAAACATGCACCACGTACCTGTGTACTCTTCGATAACGGTCTTTCGGGGCGAATACTTTGCAATGGTCATCAGTTTGCCTGTAGCCGAGGTACCAGTCTTAGCTTCGTTTTCCTGACCGTTGATGGCTTTCAGCACGATAGCACGGTTGACGATACCAGTAACCGTGTCAGCAGGAACGGGCAGATTCACATAGCGCGAAACGCCAATGCCCCTGATGGGTTCTGCCAGATCAACGTGCATCAGTTCGCTGTCGTTGAGACCCGAGCGCACCACGTAGTCGATGCTTTTCACACCTGCGCTGCCAACACTCTTCATGGGCACCTTCGCATCGGCAGTACCGCCGAGAACGGCCGTCACCTGCTCGAACGCACCTATCGAAGCACTGTTCACAGGGAAGGTTTCGTCAACCTTCACAGCACGTTTGTCGGCATTCACGATGGCTCCAGTGGTCTTGTTGATGAGCATGGCCACGACAAAGAGTTTATCGAGATTGGTAGTCAGGCTGTTGCCCGATACGTTGATATAGTTGCTGTAGGTCTTGGTCTCGCCTTCCACAATGGGAGCCTTGATGCTGCCCGTGAGGCCTGCATTGACACCTTTGCCGGCGATTGCAACATGGTCATAGACCTGAGCCATATAGGAACTGCCTTCGTACCAGACCTTCAGGTTATCATCGTCAGCATAATCAGCATTGTGGGAATAGTAGTTGGCCTGGGCCCACTTACGGCCATCGCCCTTCAAACCGTCTGTCACCACGGCAAAGGCAAGAGCATAAGGAGCGGTGGTGCTGCTATAGTTGAACTCAACTTCGGTCGAAAACGTAATCTTGCCATTGACATCCATCTGAGGCTCTGACAGGGCCAGTGAGGCTTCTGCCGGGATTTCCAGTTGCTCAGCCACAAGGTCGCCAATGCCGAAGGGCTTGCCGTTGAGTCCATAATAGGGATCAGCAGGAGTTGCACGATTCACCAAAGCATAGGGGAAGCTGGGGGCCTCAACGCCGTAATTGGCGACCATCGGGTCATCATTATGAACAGCCACTGTCACGACGTCGTCGGGATATTTCTCGTTGAGCATGTCGAGGCCCACGATGCCACGCGGACACCAGCCACACCATGTACCCGTGAACTCCTCGACGAGCACTTTCTTCTTGGCTCCCTTGGTAAGCGACACGAAATAGCCCTTCGACGTGGCAATGCCGTCTTCGTTGGGCTCGCCATTCACCTTATGGATGGAAATGATGCGCTCCGTACGACCAGACTGAGCATCAGCAGTGAGAGGAATGCTAACAGTACGCTGGGCACCAATGCCTTCCATGGGTTCAAAGTCGAGATGGCGCTCCTCGCTTGTTCCGCTGGGAGTAGTCTCGGTGTAGTCGATACTGCTGACCTTTCCAAGTCCCTGACTGGTGAGCGTAACAGTGGCGTTGGCCGTCCCGTTGACGAGTGAATAGACATCAATAAACGAACCGCTCACCGAAACGGCGTTGTGGTCGAACTCCCCATCCAGCAATACCTGCAGGGCCAACTCGCCATAACCAGTCTTATTGTCAGCCAAGTCAATCCAGTCGGTTTGTTTCTTCGACGTGCGGAAAAGGAGCGCGTTCTTCACTTTAGTGCCGTCATAGTTGATGATGATGGGGAACTTCGATTCGTCATTGGCCTCAGTAATGGTGAACGTGTAGCCGACATAGAGCGTCTTGGCCGGAATGGCATAGGGCTCTTCCAACTCAATTTCTGTCATCTCCCCATCCTTGATGAGCGACATGTCGATAGGAATCTTCTTGTAGTTACTGGTTGATTCATTGGGAAGGGTCTCCGAGAACCAGATGGCGAAGTCTTTCATATACTTCGTTGCAGCCACCATGAAGCGCACGGCCTTGATGTCCTTGTCCTGACAAATAGTCTGCGACACGGGAATACCGATAGCTGCCCAATAAGTCTCAGCCTCGTTCGTCCCCATACCTACGAACTCCCTGGGAGTCTGATAGTAGCCCCACCACATCTGCCGCCAGGAGTCGACTTCTACAGCACGGCTGGGAGCCTTCATCTGTGGAGTCGAGAATAAGGCCTTCGACGATAAGAATTCTTGTGGGATGGCCTTCACGCGAAGAGGTCCGCCAAGAGAGTACTCTTGTGCGCCGGCAATTCCTGCCATGAGCAGAAGAGCAAAGAGAATGTGTAGCCTTTTTAACTTAAGCATTTTGTTTTAAGATTGTTAGTTTATAGATATTTGTTTGAGATAGCAAGACTCAGGGATAGACGTAAATCCACTGCAAAGGTCGCAAAAAAAACGCGACTGGCAAAATTATTCCCGCTAAAAAACATATTTATACCTTGTTTTATTGCAACGTAGAAAGTTTTTTTGTACATTTGCAAAACAAAAACCAAACATTATCTACACCGCGTTATGAAAAAACAATTGACAACCTTCGCACTCGCCGCAGCATTTGCCCTGAGTGCCGATGCCCAAGATGCTACCGTGACCATTCACGCCAGCGAGGGCACACAGAAAATTCACAAGGAAATCTACGGCCAGTTTGCCGAGCATCTCGGCACGTGTATCTACGGCGGACTCTGGGTAGGACCTGAGTCTGACATCCCCAATACCGATGGCTACCGCAACGACGTGCTGCAGGCGCTCAAGGACCTGAAGGTCCCCGTACTGCGCTGGCCAGGCGGATGCTTTGCCGACGAGTATCATTGGCGCGACGGCATCGGCCCGCGCTCTGAGCGTCCGAAGATGCAGAACAACAACTGGGGAGGCACCATCGAGGATAATTCCTTTGGCACACATGAATTCCTGAACCTGTGCGAACTCATCGGCTGCGAACCCTACATCAGTGGCAACGTGGGCAGTGGAACTGTTGAGGAACTTGCCAAATGGGTAGAGTACATGACTAGCGAAGGCGATACGCCAATGGCTAAGTTGCGTCGTCAGAACGGACGCGACAAGGCTTGGAAGGTAAAGTATCTTGGCGTAGGCAACGAGTCATGGGGTTGTGGCGGCAATATGCGGCCAGAATACTACAGCGACCTCTACCGCCGCTATCAAACCTATTGCCGCAACTACGACGGCAACCGTCTCTACAAGATTGCCTCTGGTGCCAGCGACTACGACTACAATTGGACTCGCGTGCTGATGAAGCAGGTAGGCGGACAGATGAATGGTGTCTCTCTGCATTATTATACTGTGAGCGGTTGGAACGGGTCCAAAGGCTCGGCTCTGGTCTACGACAATGACGAATACTACTGGACGTTGGGAAAGTGCCTGGAGATTGAGGATGTCATCAAGAAGCATGCTGCCATCATGGACGAGAGCGACCCGCAGAAGCGAATCGGTTTGATGGTCGATGAATGGGGCACTTGGTGGGACGAGGAGCCTGGCACCGTGCGCGGCCACCTCTACCAGCAGAACACTATGCGCGATGCATTCGTGGCCGCTCTTTCGTTGAATGTGTTCCATCGCCACTGCGACCGCGTGCGCATGGCCAATATTGCCCAGGTGGTGAACGTGCTGCAATCGATGATTCTAACTGACACCAAGGATGGCGGTCACATGGTGCTCACACCAACCTACCACGTGTTCCAGATGTACACACCCTTCCAGGAGGCCACCTATCTCCCACTCGACCTGCAATGTACCGAAACAAGTGTGCGCCACGACATGCGCAAGCAGATGGACCCCAACGACGAACAGGGGCATCGCACGCTGCCGCTCGTAAGTGCTTCTGCTGCAAAGACTAAAGATGGCACGCTTGTCGTTTCACTTTCAAATGTATCGCTCGACAAATCGCAAGAGATTTCTATCGATGGTCTCAGTGGAGCAACCATTGAGGGCAGCATTCTCTCGGCTGCCGACGTACGCGACTACAACGATTTCGAACACCCCACGCGTGTGGCTCCCGTAAAGTTCCAAAACAGCAAGCCGGGTAAGTCTGTCGAGGTCTCGATGGGCAAGAAGAAGCAGGCGCTCAAGATCAACCTTGCCAAGAAGAAAGGCGACAAGGCAAAAGTCGTGCTGCCGCCGGCAAGCATCGTCGTATTCTGCGTAAAGTAGCAACAGATTGCATCTATAATAAAAGGTCACGAAACCTGTCGAACTGGCTTCGTGACCTTTTCTATTTTGATGGTTCTCAAAAACTTCAGCGAGGATTGTTCTGGGCGAATATGGCCATTCGCTCGTCGAGCTGCTCGTACTGATGGTCGCGTATGAACGACGTGCAGACACGCAGGCCTTCCTGATGGCTGCCCGTGGTGATCAGACAAATGGCCGACACGCCATAGTACATCAGTTCGCGGGCGAGCTCGCCACTGGTCATGCCCGGATAGCCGATGGTGAAATAGAAGCCGTCGGCTATGGGCTGGTCGAGGTCTTTGTCGTAGACGACATAGAAGCCGTGGCGCAGGAAGATTTCCTTCAGCTTGTGAGCACGCTCGCCATAAACCTTGATGTCGTCGCGGAAGTTGTACTCGCCGTCGCAGGCAGCACGGAAGAGCTCGGCCATAGCGTATTGGGCTGAATGGCTCGTGCCCGAGGAAAGGGCGTAGAGCATGCGCGTGGAGAACACCAGTCCGAAGGGCAATCCTTCGTAGCGCGCGGCAAGGTCGGGATAGTGGCGATGGAACAACTTGTCGCTGATGCACACCACGCCGATGCGCTCGCCGGCATAGCTGAACGCCTTAGAGCCGGAGATGAGCAGCAGGTAGTTGTCGGTGTAGCGTCCCACAGTGGGCTGATAGGGCGGCTGGAAGGGCGTGCTCAGGTCCTGACGGAAGTCCATAGCGAAGTAAGCCAGGTCTTCGATGATGACGGTATCATACTTAGTAGCCAGCGTGCCGATGGTGCGCAGCTCGTCCTCCGTGAGACACACCCACGAGGGGTTGTTGGGATTGGAGTAGATAATGGCACAGATGTTGCCTTTCTCGAGATAGCTCTCGAGTTTCGGACCGAGCCGCTCGCCGCGATAGTCGTAGACATCGAACGTCTCATAGCTGACGCCCTGCACCTGCAACTGCATCTTCTGCACAGGGAAACCTGGGTCGATAAAGAGCACGGTATCTTTTTTCTTGTCAGCCTGCGAACAGGTGAGGAACGAGGCAAAGGCGCCCTGCATGGAACCCACCACGGGCACGCAGCCCTCGGCAGCAATATCGATGCCGATGAAGGCCTTCACGAAACGCGATGCCTGCCGCTTCAACTCGGGATAGCCCTGAATGTCGGGATATTGCGAGGCGATACCGTTTTGCAGGGCCTTGATCTGGGCTTCAACACCCACCTTGGCAGCAGGCAGGCCAGGGATGCCCATCTCCATCTTGATGTATTCCACACCCGACTGCTGCTCGGCCATGGCAGCCACCTGCTTCACCTCGCGAATGGTGGCCTTGGCGAAGTCCTGTATGCCAAGCTGTGCAATCAGTGTGTCGACGATTTCTTTTTTAATAGGTGTTTGCATGATTCATATCTTTTACTTCTGCGCCTCACGGCCCATGGCAAGGGCCTTGATGTTGGCCTCGACCACGGCTTCGCCCTTACGGCCGAACACGCGGCGGATGGCATCCTCAAGTTTCTGATACTCAATTCCGAGTGCCTTCTGGGCAGCACCCAACAGGATGACGTTGGCCGAACGGGGCACGCCGCCGTCTTTCGCCATCTGCTCCAAGTCGAGCGTGATGACGCGAGGCAGCTTCTGCAGGTCGCCCATGATGACATCCATCTCGGGATAGTTGGGAATGTTCTTGAAGGGCGTGCTCGAGGTGATGATCCAGCCTTCCTTGCTGAGGAATGGCAGATAGCGCAGGGCTTCCATCGGCTCCATCGAGATGATGACGTCGGCACCGCCCTTGGCAATGAGGTCGCTGGCGATGGGCTCGCTGGAGATGCGAAGGTTCGACTGCACGTCGCCGCCACGCTGGCTCATGCCGTGCACTTCGGCCTGCTTGATGTAAAGGTTCTCATTCATGGCAGCTTCGCCTATGATGGTAGCAATGGAGAGGATGCCTTGTCCTCCCACACCGCAAAGGATGATATCGGTTTTCATGATTGACGATTTACGGGATTTACGATTTTCGGTTTTCTTCCTGTGCCTTCTTTTGCTTCAGATGTCGCTGCAAGGTCTGGATGCACTCACGGCGCGGGATGATCACGCTGGTGCCGTGATAGTTGATTTCCTGACGCATGATGCTCGTAATCTCGGGCATGTTCTTCGGCAGGGGTACCACGACGTGCAGGTGTTCGTCGCTCAGGCCGAGTCCGCGGCAGATGGCTTCGAACTTATTGGTGCCGGCAGAGTCCTGGCCGCCGGTCATGCCCGTGGTGAGGTTGTCGCTGATGATGACGGTGATGTCGGCATTCTCGTTGATGGCATCGAGCAAGCCCGTCATGCCAGAGTGAGTGAACGTGGAGTCGCCGATGATGGCCACGGCAGGCCACTGACCGGCATCGGCAGCACCCTTCGCCATGGTAATCGAAGCACCCATGTCGACGCAGGAGTGAATGGCCTTGTAGGGTGGCAGGAAGCCGAGCGTGTAGCAACCGATGTCGCCGAAGACGCGTGGATTGTCATATTCCCGCAGCACTTCGTTCAGAGCCGTATAGACATCGCGATGGCCGCAACCCTGGCAGAGTGCCGGCGGACGCGGAGCCACATCCTCGCAGGGAGCATAGTTCTCGCCCACCTCCATGCCGAGGGCTTTCTTCACGACATCGGGATTCAACTCACCCGTGCGAGGCAGCTCGCCCGTGAGGCGTCCCATGACGTTGGGCATTTCAGCCACGCCGCGCACGATGTCCTCGACGAAGGGCTGTCCTTCCTCAACGATGAGCACGCGCTCACACTCTGAGAGCATGCGGCGCACGAGCTTCTTCGGCAGCGGATATTGCGAAATCTTCAGCAGCGGATAGGGTACCTGCCCACCATCAAAGCACTCGCGCACGTAGTTGTAGCCGATACCGCTGGCGATGATGCCAAGCGAGTGGTCTGCAGCGTCGGTATAGACGTTGTAGGGCGATGTGGCTGCGTCCTCCTCGAGAGCCGCCTGCTGAGCCGTGACATGGTCGTTGCGGCGACGGGCGTTGGCAGGCAGCAGCACCCAGTTCTTGGCCTCAGCGTCGTAGTTCATGTCGTTCTCCTTGCGAGCCTCAGCCTTCACCTCGACAACGGCACGCGAATGGGCCATGCGAGTGGTGACGCGCATGAGCACGGGCAGCTTCTGCTGTTCAGAATAGTCGAAGGCTGCAGCCACCATGTCGTAGGCTTCCTGTTGCGAAGAGGGTTCGAACGTAGGCAACATGGCAAACTTGCCATAGAAGCGCGAGTCCTGCTCGTCCTGCGACGAGTGCATCGAGGGATCGTCGGCCACCAGCACGATGAGACCACCATTGACACCCGTCATGGCAGAATTGACAAACGGGTCGGCGCAGACGTTCAGGCCCACGTGCTTCATGCACACCAGCGCACGCTTGCCCATGAACGACATGCCGAGTGCTGCCTCCATAGCAGTCTTCTCGTTGGTCGACCAGCGACTGTGAATGCCACGCTCCTTGGCCAGTGGCGACAGTTGAATAAACTCTGTGATTTCCGTTGAAGGCGTGCCTGGATAGGCATAGACACCGCTCAGTCCGGCATCGATAGCTCCTTGGGCAATTGCCTCATCTCCTAATAAAAGTTTCTTCATGTTATTTGTTAGATTAAGACTTTAATTGTGTTCTTTAGTTATTTCCATGCAAAAATACAAATTTTTCTCTTAACCGCAAAACAAAAACGCGGTTTTTCTTCAGAGAATCAGAAAAACCTCTCTTTTAGCGCGCAACGAACCACATCCCTCTACGTGAAAGCGCACAACTCCCCTGCATGGCCTTTTACTCCCCTTTATGCCCTTCCACTCCCCTTTAAGCCCTTTATGCCCTTTCTCTGAATTTTTCCGACAAAACGACTGCGGCGTGAAACATCAAACTAGAGCGTGAAACATCCGGAAGTAAGACCTAATCCCTCCGTCAGCGGCAGATAGACCCTCCAAATCAAGGGCGCAGACCATGCAGAGCTATGAGATAGAACCTCTATCTCAATGAGTTGTTTGCTGTAACTCTAAGAGCTACATACACTAAACCTATGAGAT
>OCVV011290947.1_pt1 | contig 13960 bp, 13 predicted proteins | sample 1539721 | NCBI WGS metagenome assembly OCVV01 (sample SAMN02144230, study PRJEB22623) | gut metagenome | biome: sheep rumen | host: Ovis aries | place: New Zealand
GCGTCAAAGTTGATATCGTTATGCCGTCGGCTATGCAGAACGACGTACATATGGAAGAAGCAAAACAAATCGTCGCTAATGGTATCCGGTACTACATCGAAGTTGCCAACATGCCGACTACTAACGACGCATTGAAATATTTGATGGAACAGCCGAACATGGTCGTTGCTCCGTCCAAAGCCGTAAACGCCGGTGGCGTTGCTACGTCCGCTCTGGAAATGAGCCAGAACAGCGAACGACTCGTATGGACTGCAGAAGAAGTCGATGCCCGTCTCCATGAAATCATGAACACGATTTATCAGAATTCTGTAGACGCAGCAGAACGCAACGGTTTCGGATATAATCTCGTAGCAGGTGCTAATATCGCCGGTTTCGAACGTGTAGCCGATGCTATGCTCCAGCAGGGTGTATTCTAAATCTACAACTTCATAACTCATGTACTATCAGGAGGCTGTCTTTTAGACAGCCTCTTTTTCATGCCGCTGCGATGCCGATGTGAGCGAGGTCATATCATACGTTATCCGGCAAAAGAACGCGCAACGCAAAAAAAGGAGACTGCATACGGGCTTCAGCCCCATGCAATCTCCTTCATTTCCTATACAGCAGTTCACGTGCGCTTCATCATTCACCACGCCGTTCGATGATAATCCCCTGCCGATATGCCTGGAGCAGGGCCTTCAAGTCATCAATCATCTGCAACAATTTTTTGCCATTGTCCGTATCACCAATCATGACCCGTTTAGGTTCCAGTTCTACCTGAGTCGATTCGGACCCCATATCGGCATTGGTCCGCAATACTTCCTCTACATCCGTAAAGGGATAATGAGCCTTGATCCGGATTCCGTGGGAATTAAAAATCAATGTATACCCAGCAATCCCTGTCGAATTCTGATAGGCTTTACAGAAGCCCCCATCAATGCAAAGTTCCTTGCCTTCGGCCCGGATCGGACTTTCCCCTTTTTTCACTTTTACCGGCGTATGTCCGTTGATAATATGTCCCTGCGGCGAATCAATCCCGAACTCATGAAGAATCTTGATGCATTCGTCTTTATCCCGGTTCAAGCGGAAATAGGCATTTTCTGGTTCTTTCCACGTATCTTTATCGGCAATGTAACTGCGTTCAAAGGTCTTTACAATACGCCCGGACACAGGAGAATCGGGGCCGCCCCACATATACCACATATAATCCAGGCTGTCCGTATCCCTCTTGGTATAGGCGCGCCGTGCCATATAATCGGCATGATCCATAAAAGCCCGGCCCTTATACCCATGTCCATCGAAATAAATTTCTTTAAAGCTGCCATCATCGTTGAGCGGCAGGCTGCCATGGAATAATAAATTATTATTATAGCACCGGTACATAGAACCATGGCTGTACAGGAACTGGATATGCCGCTGGAGCCGTTCGCTCTGCAAAAATTCCGTCTGTAATTCAGCCATAATAAGATGTTCTTCCGGAGACAGGGTATAGGGATCCTGAGGATTGAATGTCGGGAAATCCTTCGTAGTCAGTTCATATGTCCCGGAATCCAGCGTAATGGTCCCTGTTTCCAGATTGATTTTATGGAACAGCAGGCGGTCATCCATATTATATTCCGGATGACGAAAAATAACCTGCCCTTCCAGTTTGGATAAGATGACATTGATTGCCTTAACCATCGGTTCGATGCCATCGTCTTTGGTATACATCTTCAAGGCAAACAGGGCCAGCGGGCGCAGGCTGATGCCATACCCGCTTTCCAGGATTTCCAAATTATGATATCGGATATTATTGCGCAAAACATTGGCAATACAGGCAGCACTGCCGGCGGCAGCTCCCATCCAAAGAATGTCATGATTTCCCCACTGGATATCCATGGAATGATGATGCATGAGATTATCCATGATTTTATCTGCATGGGGCCCCCTGTCATAAATATCGCCGATAATATGCAGATGATCCACAGCCAGCCGTTTAATCAAAGCCGTCAGCGCATAAATAAAGGAACGGGTGCTCCCCGTTTCCAGAATCGTGTCGAGGATTTTGGAATGATAGACGTGACGGTTTTTATCTTCATCGGGCTGGGCATGAAGCAATTCATCGATGACGAACCGGAAGACCGGCGGCATCGCTTTACGTACCTTGGAACGGGTATACTTGGACGAAAGCAATTTCGCCAGGCGGATCAGGTGATGAAGTGTCTTGCGGGCCCATTTGTCCGTTACCAGCTTTTTGCGGTTCATAAGATCCAGTTTTTCTTTTGGATAATAAATCAGGGTCAGCAGGTCATCCCGTTCTTCCTGACTCATGGAATTGGAAAAGAGCATTTCCACTTTTTCCCGGATAACACCGGAACAATTATTCAATATATGATAAAACGCTTCATATTCACCATGGAGGTCGCTCATGAAATGTTCCGTTCCCTTTGGCAGATTCACGATAGCCTGCAAATTGATGATTTCTGTAAACGTCGCTTCCTGGGTCGGGTATTCTTTAGCCAGGAGTTCCAGATATTTGATATATTCATCGGAATATCCAGCATAATTTTCCATTTATCGTATCTCCCCATTCTTCGGCCGTGCCGATCATGATATACAAAGTCTTTATTTATATTGTACACGAAAACCGACATAAAAATCTAGGGATGTACAGAGGATGCACAAAACCCTCACAAGACAGACTGGAAAAATCTGACTTGTGAGGGTGGTATACTATTTCATACTCCCTGTTTCCAGGTAGCGCTGCTGCCATGACAGGGCCTCTTTCAGGAGCTGTGGTTCATGCTGGCTGCCTGTTGCGGCAATAGCCCGGTCCAGATAATCTGTGAGCTGGTCTCTGTAATCCGGGTGGGCACAGTTAGCTATGATAGTCCGTGCCCGTTCGACAGGAGAAAGACCGCGCAGGTCTGCAATGCCCTGTTCCGTACAGAGGATATCCACATCATGCTCCGTGTGATCCACATGGGAGCACATGGGAACTACGGAACTGATGGCACCGTTTTTTGCCGTCGAACTGGTAAAGAAAATCGTCAGATATCCCGCCCGGGCAAAGTCCCCGGAACCGCCAATTCCATTCATGAGACGACTGCCACAGATATGTGTCGAATTGACCTGACCATAGATATCAAACTCGATGGCCGTATTCATGGCAATAGCTCCGATACGGCGGATTACTTCGGGATTATTGGAAATTTCCTGGGGCCGGATGACGATTTTTTTCCGGTACTCATCGATGTGTTCATAGAAATGCTTCAGCCCTTCCGGGGATGCCGAAATGGAAGCTGTCGATACGGCATCGACTTTCCCGGCATCGATGAGGGTAAACATCCCGTCCTGGAGTACTTCCGTAAAGATGGAAAGATGCTCGAAATCACTTTTTGCCAGCCCCTGAATGACTGCATTAGCTACGGATCCGACACCGGACTGGAGTGGCAGAAGATGCTCCGGCAGCCGGCCTTTGGCTACTTCATCCTTGAAAAACTGCACGATGAGATTTCCCATCTTCCGGCCATTTTCATCGACAGGCTTAAACGACCGGGGAGCATCGGGAATATCACAGGGGACGATAGCAACGATTTTGTCCCAGCCGCAGGTGATATACGGTTTTCCGATACGGTCCCCTGTATGGACGATGGGAACGGGTACACGGAATGGCGGATTGGGAACATCGTATACGTCATGCATTCCTTCCAGACTGAGCGGCTGGGTCACATTGATTTCAACGACGACTTTCTGACACACGTCAATCATAGCCGGTGTCGTCCCTACGGACGTAGTAGGGATGAGATTCCCTTCTTCTGTAATAGCTGCCGCTTCCACCACAACGATATCGGGACGCTTCATGAACCCTTCCTTGAGCAGCTGAGCGAATACACTGACGTGGTAATCGGCATAAGCCACACTGCCATCATTGATTCCGCGGCGCAGATCTTTATTCGTATGATAGGAAAACCGGCGGGAAATGCCATGTACCCGTGCCAGAGCTCCATCAATTTCATCACCGATGGATGCCCCGGCATAGAGCGTAATCTGAAAATGCTCCCGTCCTATCCGCTTTGCCAACGCCAGCGGTACGGCTTTGGGATACCCGGCCGGTGTAAACCCCGACACGGCCACAATATCATCAGGATGAATCAGCTTCGCCGCTTCTTCGGCCGTTGTAACTCTCGAGATGTATGCTTTATTTCGTATACGATCTGAAATGTCAATCATTGCAATCCCTCATTTCCTGCATTCGATTCTATTCCTCATCATGCATAAATTAATAACATATTCCGTATGTATTTCATATATTAGTATAACACTATTCATAGCATTCTGGTACATACAGATTTCACTGCCAGAAGGATCCGGATGAACTGTTTATAAAGATTTCACGCAGAACTATTATACAAGCTGACGATAAAAAAAGCGGGGCTATCTCACAAAGCACGGTGTCTTCGTGAGATAGCCCCGTTCGTAAAGGCAAAACCTCTTATCCGTCTTTCTTTCAACGGCTTGCTGTATTATTTTTCCGCCGCATCAAATTCTTCTTTCATCGCACTGCGCAAAGCTTCATTTCCGGCCAGACGCAGTACAGTCGCACCGATAATTTCTGCGCCGCGGACGATGACCGGTTCAATGGCCTTGTCTTTGACCATATCGGCAATTTCCTTGGAATGGTCCGGATAGAACGTGTCCCCCATAGCCAGATGGACGTGGAGCACCGGGCATTGATGGCTGACATTGGCAATATCCGAGCTGCCGCCGCAGTCCGGTTCTACAAAGGGAATCTTCATATCCCGGAGCACGCCACGAACGACGTCAGTTGCCGTTTCATTCCACACAAGGTCATCATATTTATACCCCAGCTGGGATACATCAAAGGTCGTTTCCGTAGCAATAGCCGCCCCTTCAAAGCAATGCATCAGGCGCTGGACCACTTCGTTGAGATAGGTCCGGGTGGAATGGCGGACACAGCATTCTACCTCGGCGTAATCGGGAATGACATTAGAAGCCGTGCCACCATGGACGATATACGTGCCAATCCGCGTATCGGGCTTTACATGCTGACGCATCATATCGATAGCATGGAGGGCCAGCATGGCCCCGTTCAGTGCATTCCGGCCTTTCCACGGATGGGCTGCCGCATGGGCCGTCTGTCCATGAAACCGGATGCGATAATCATCGAGGGCCAGAAAGCGGGAATTGGGCGTCGTCTGACACGACGACATATGGACCATTATGGCAAGATCGTAGTCCTTGAAAATCCCCTGCTGGCACATGGGAATTTTGCCACCCCGCAGTTCTTCATCCGGCGTGCCGATGACATCGACAGAGACGGGCAGATTCGTCATGGCATGAAACGCAGCTCCGGCCAGAAAACTGATAGCACCGCCAGCCGAATGACCGCAGCCATGACCGATATCGGGAAGAGCATCGTATTCAGCCAGGACGGCTACCCGCAAAACCGGCGATTCCGCATGGCAGGCAACCGCCTTATAGGCTGTGGCCTGTCCGCTGAACCGTTCCGTCACATCCATGCCGGCATCCCGGCAGGCCGCTATGTGACGGGCACAGGCATGATATTCTTCCCCGGATAACTCGGGATCATTGGCAATCGCATAATTCAATTCAAAGGCAGCAGGAGCATACTGCTGCACCTTCTTAGAAAATTCATCATAGAGAGACATGGCTTACTCCTTTTATTTCATCGTTTCAACTAAAAAGGACGGCATCTGCACTGGGACAGCCGTCCTTTTACTATTATATAATTCTTTATCTCAACCGACAATAGCCATATACAGGGGAATGACCACCAATCCAAGAGCAATAGACAGGAAACTGATTTCGGTGGCATATTGCACATCAGCACCGACGGATTTCGCCACGACGGTCATTTGCGTCATAGCCGGCATACTGGCCTGCATGGTAAATACCTTGGCCGACATATCCGTGATAGGGATAAATGGCAGCAGCACCAGCACACAGCAGGGACAGACGAGGAACCGGCCACATAAAGCGCCGATGATATCCCGGTCCCAATGAATGTCTTTCCAGGAAATGAGGCTCATTTCAATGCCAATGACAATCAGGGACAACGGAGTTGCCATGTTTCCGACATATTGGAAACTCATGACCAGAAAATCAGGCAGCTTCACGTCGAGCATAACCAGAACGAGGCCGATGAGAAAGCCCTCCAGCGGCGGTGAAAAAACCTTTTTAATTGTCTGCACAGAAAAGAGCGGCATATGCTTTCCACCTGTACTATCATTGACAATATGATACACCGCCAATGTCCAGAACATAGTCGTATTGGCCATATAATAAAGCATGACCGACGGCACACTCTTGGGACCGAACAAGGCCAGATTGACAGGCAGACCGATAAAAATTGTATTGGCAATAAAAAAACAGGTAATGAATATCCCCTGCCGGTCCTTGCGGATATGTAGGACTGCCGCCGCGATTCTTCCCACAAAATAGGCCAGGAAAATAGACGCAAAAGGCAGTACCAAATCCGGCGCAATCTGTACTAGTGAATCGTGCGTAAAATCGCGGACCATATTGACTACCATATAAAAAGGCAGAGCCACTTTCATGACAATCTTCGTCAGAAGAGCACTCGTATTGCTGTCAAACCATCCTTTGCGGGACAAAATAAACCCGATGGAAATAATAAAAATAACTTCAAAAATCCCCTGCAGGCCATGTATAGCCCCTTCCATACCAACACTTCTCTTTCAAATAACACTATAACACACACATCAGAGATGATACAATTCCGGCCGGCGGTCACGGAATACGTTAATGCTGCTGCGGATACCTTTGATGACAGACAAATCGACATCACTGGTAATAATCTGCTCCCGTCCGTCTGCCTGGGAAAGAACCTTGCCCCAGGGATCAATAATCATGGAACCGCCGCAGAATTGATACTCTCCAGCCTGGCCACAGCTGTTGACAGCTACGACGAACATCTGATTTTCAATAGCCCGTGCCTGATTCAAAATTTGCCAGTGTCCCAGCCGTGGATTGGGCCAGGCCGCCGGTACAAAGAGAATCTGTGCGCCAGCCAGCGCTGCCATGCGCACCCATTCACCGAACCGTACATCATAGCAGATAATCGATGCCATTTTCACACCATCTAATTCAAAAATATTCAGATGGTTTCCTGCCGTAAAGACCATATCTTCTTTTCCCGGCGTAAACAGGTGCACTTTATCATACTCTCCAACAACCTCACCTGTCTTATCTACGACAAAAGTCGAATTATACAGCTTTCCCTGTTTTTTATTGGCAACAGAACCGCCAACAATATGGACATGATACCGTTTTGCCGCATCAGAAAGGAAAGCCTTTGTTCTCTTTCCCTCTTCATCAGCCAGATCATATACGTTTAGCGGATAAAACGATGTATTCCAAAGCTCGGACAATACGACGATATCGGCCTCTGCAGCTGTTGCCGCTTCTATAGCCTGATCGGCTATATGATAATTAGCATCTACATCGCCATAACGAATCGCCGCCTGTACCGCTGCTATCTTCATAGACTCACCCCCATTAATACAAAAAATGCAAACCCGCATATTTATTATATAAGAGGCTGTCAGGCAATGCAACGGCTTATACGCGCCCCGGAATATAAAATTCTGGAAATCCCTGTCTTCCTATGCTATAGTAGTATCGAAACAATAGATGGAGGAATGGGACATGGCAAAGGTGAAGAAGACGAATGTCATGCGCATTTTGGATAAGCATAAGATTGTGTACGATATTAAAACATATGCCTATACAGAAGACGATTTATCAGGCATCCATGCGGCGGCTGAGCTTGGAATGGATGCGGCCCGGTTATTCAAAACACTCGTCGGTAAGGGTAATAAAACGGGAATCGTCGTATTCTGTATCCCCAGTGACAGGGAACTGGATTTGAAGACAGCAGCTGCTGTCAGCGGTAACAAACATGTAGAACTGCTCCATGTCAAAGACCTGCCCGGTGTCACTGGCTACATCCGTGGCGGGTGTTCCCCCATTGACATGAAAAAACAATTTCCGACGTATATTGATACATCTGCTGAGAATTTTAATACCATCAGTATCAGTGCCGGCCAACGGGGACTGCAGGTACTATTGCCAGTCTCCTGTATCTGTACGGTCACCGGTGCCGCCATGGCCGGCCTGACAGCAGATCATGGGGAGGCAGAATGCGATGAGTGATGACAAAATGAAAGAATGGATCCAGGAGCTCATGAATTGTGATGCCTGCAAACTGCGCCACGAAGGAAACAGGGGACCGACACGGTATTCCGGGGACCCGGCTTCACCGCTCATGTTCGTCGGCGAAGGACCTGGCGGCGTCGAAGATGAATACGGCGTTCCCCTCGTGGGCCCATCGGGCCAGCTCCTCGATAAGGCTCTGTGGAGTGTCGGTCTGACCCGGGACCATGTATATGTGACCAACATTGTCAAATGCCGTCCCAAAAATAACCGGACCCCGACCCTGGAAGAAGGGAAGGCCTGCGCCAATATTCATCTGGTGCAAGAAATCAAACTGGTACAACCAAAAGTCATCGTCTGCCTCGGTAAAGTAGCCTTCCAGTATTTCTATGGTCATACGGCCAGCATCATGCACAACCGGGGAAAATGGTTTACCTGGCATAACATCCCGGTCATGCCTACCTATCATCCGGCGTTTCTCCTGCGTCAGACCGGAAAAGACCTGGTTGAATCCAAATGGCAGGTATACTACGATTTCAAGGCTGCCGTAGAAAAAGCCGTAGCAGCCGAACCGGATTTCACCTATAAAAGTGAGGAAAAGCCAAATCTCCTTGCCCAATACGAAAGTCTCCGGGAAAGTCGTCATTTCTAATTTCCCCCGGCATCTCATACTCATTTCTAAATCAAAATAGGTTGTCTCACAAAGCAACGTGGCTTTATGAGACAACCTATTTTTATCTTACCTTCTGCCGGAAGTGGTCAAAATCGGGACACCTTGACAGCTGGTTTTATTGTATATTTATTCCTGAACGAAATCGCCGGTCATATCGACGAGTTTTCCCGGATTCATGATGTTATTGGGATCCAGTGCTTTCTTGATTGCTTTGATGACATGGAGTTCCGGAGCCGGCGTGCATTTAGCAAATTCACCCAGTTTCTTGAAGCCAATGCCGTGTTCACCAGACATCTTGCCGCCGAGAGCATACACACGGGGGAACAAATCGCGATGGAAGGCTTTGATTTTATTGAACCATTCTTCCGGAGAAAGGCCTTCTTTGTTCAGTGGCAGAACATGGATATTGCCATCGCCGATGTGAGCAACAGTTACGCAATACAGGCCGTATTTTTCACGGAGTTCCGGAATCTGTTTGGTGATATCGGGAATCTTATCGAGCGGTACGACGAAATCTTCCGTCTGGAACATTTTATCGACATCACGGGCTGCTTCGGCAAACTGTTTGCGCAGCGTCCAGATACGTTTATCAGCTTCAAATTCATCGATGGAGCCATTGTTTTCCGCCAAGTCACAAAGCAATTCCATCTTGCGGTCCGATTCTTCTTCGTTGAACGATTCTACCGTAACGATGACATAGTCGCATCCTTCATCAACATGAGGCATCTTCATATCGAGGAATTTACAGGTCATGACCAATGCTTCGTTGTCCATAAATTCGATACTGGTCGGATCAATACCAGCTTTCAGAATCTTATTCGGCAGGGCAAAGGCTTCATCATCGGTCTTAAATACGCAGACCATGTTGAATACGTAGGGAGCCTGGGGATAGAGTTTTACTGTAACTTCCGTGATAATGCCCAGTGTACCTTCGGAACCGGCATAGAGCTGTTCCAGGCAGAGGCCGGTAGAGCTCTTTTTCAGGCGGGAACCGGCTTCTACGACTTCCCCGGTCGGAGTTACGACTTTCAGGCTGTATACCTGATGACGGGTCGTGCCATATTTTACGGCTTTGTTGCCGCCGGCATTATTAGCTACGTTGCCGCCGATCTGGCTGCTATCGGCACTGGAAGGGTCGCCAGCATACAGAAGGCCATGACGGGCAGCTTCACGCTGTAAATCCCCGGTGATGACGCCAGTCTGGCAGACAGCATACATGTTGTCCGGATCGAGTTTGAGGATTTTATTCATCCGTTCCAGTTCGACGACGATGCCGTGGTATACGGGGATAGCGCCGCAGGCAACACCGGAACCAGCCGAACGCGGAGTGATAGGAACGAGGTATTTATTTGCCAGTTTGACGATTTCTACGACCTGTTCCGTAGATTCCGGGAAAACGACAACTTCCGGTTTGCTGAAATAATGAGAATTGCCTTCTTCGTCTGTCTGATAGGCTACGAGGTAATCTTCATCAGTCTTTACCTGTTTAGGGCTCATTACGCGTTTCAGTTCTTCTACCAGTTCAGGTGTTACGGGATTAAAATGTGCCATGAGGAACACGACCTTTCTGTAATTTTGTAGTGGAATGTGCGACCAGAATGTCTATTAATTATTTAAGCTCACTCTTACAGCTCTTAGGCCATAGCCGTCGTGAACTTGATGTTTGACAGTATATCACGATGGCAACGTTTGTAAAGCCCTGATTTTTCTGCAAAAAGGTCTGCCTGAGGCAGGATAAATCCCATAATTTCAACACCTTTTACGTTTAACGGGCTGCTTAAAATTTGCTATATACTATTTACGAATTGTTATTATTCTTTTAGGTTATCGTACCGCTTGCTTTATTATTCTATAATAGGCCAAAATCAGAGAAAATAAGAAAAATCTGACTATCTGGTTCCATAGCATGCTTAATATGTTATGAAGATAAATTTTATAAAATCACTTTTTTCTCTCTTGACTTCTTCTCCCATGGTAGCGTATAATACGCATCAAGCAAACAACCAAACAGTGTTGATTGGGAAAAGTACTTACAGACCCTGACAGTACAGAGAACCTGCTGCACGGTGAGAGGTAGGATGTAAAGACTATAAGGAATATCACCCAGGAGCTGCCAGCTGAACGCATCGCAAGTAAGCGTGGCCGATTGACAATCGTTACCTTGTCCGGCATTGAACGTCAGAGAAATCTTTCGGTGATGTCAGTAGAGTGGTCGTTCACGACAATAAGAGTGGTACCGCAGAGCTATAACGCTTTGTCTCTTTCTAAGAGACAAAGCGTTTTTTTTACTCCAGGTAAAAGCAATCAGCCGTTTGTTATTTGCAGCAATCTTACATTTTTTTATTCGGAGGTATGTAATCATGATGAATTTTGTTACAAAAGTAAGCGGTTTCGTAGGCAAGAATCTTACCTGGCTCGTATTGCTCACTATCGTGGGCGGCTATTTCGTTCCCTCTGGTTTTACCTGGGCCGTCAAAAATACGGTCTGGCTCCTGGGTGTCGTCATGTTCGGCATGGGCATGACACTCCATGCATCGGATTTTAAACTCGTCCTTCAGCGTCCTCGCGAAGTCCTCGCCGGAACGGTCTGCCATTACACCATCATGCCGCTCGTCGCCTATGCGTTGGTCATGGTCTTTGGCCTGACTCCGGAACTGGCCGTCGGTATGGTTCTCCTCGGCTCCTGCCCGAGCGGCACAGCTTCCAATGTCATGAGCTTCCTCGCTAAAGGCGATGTTCCTTTGGCTGTTTCCATCACGACCGTATCGACACTGCTCGCTCCTGTCATGATGCCCTTCCTCGTCTGGGCACTGGCTGGTCAGTGGGTTACCGTTTCCTTCCTTTCTATGGCCATGACGGTCATGAAAGTCATCCTCGTACCGCTTGTCCTCGGTTTGCTCGTCCATCGTCTCGTCGGTGAAACTTATTTGGTACAGATGCAGAAAGTTCTCGTCCTCGTATCCGCTTTTGCCGTTCTTTCCATCCTCGGTGGTGTCGTTGCCGTCAATGGCGCAAAAATCGTTTCCCTCGGCGTCTTCATGGTCGTTCTCGTTCTCCTGCACAATCTCTTCGGTTTTGCTCTTGGGTATTTCATCACGGGAAAACTGGGCTTTGGCAAACGCCAGCAGCACTCGGTTACCCTGGAAGTCGGTATGCAGAATGATGCCCTCGCTCTTTCCATCTGCTCCATCTACTTTGCCCCGGCTGTCGCTATCCCGGCTGCTGTCGGCGCTGCTGTCCATCAGATCACAGGTTCCATGCTGGCCGGTCTCTTTGCCCGCAACATGGATAAATACGAAGCCCGTCAGCAGGCTGCTTCCATGAAAGAAGAAACAGCTCCTGCTCCGTCGGCTCATTAATCAGCTCCCCAGAGACGTTGTGACCTCGTGTCGCAGCGTCTTTTTTTGTCCTATATATAGGTATTATATAAGGATGAAAAAAACAGTTCTGACACCGTTTTCAAAATTCGGGTCTTTACAAAATAGGGGTTTACTGTTAAACTAATGTAGTACCTATTATATGCGGGTGTAATTCAGTGGTAGAATACGAGCTTCCCAAGCTTGGTACGAGGGTTCGATCCCCTTCATCCGCTCCATACCAAAAGGCGGTCCCATGAAGCAAAATTGCTTCATGGGACCGCCTTTTTTCTATTTTTATTTCTTTTACAAACATAAAAACACTAGCTATTGAGAAATTCGTTTAACTAAATAAATTTCAACCGCATGGCAAAAATCAAGTGCCTTATCATATTGCTCTTTTGCTTCTAATTGTGAAACTATAAAAAAATCAGCATAATCCGTGTTATTACGAATCTGAAATGCCTGGCTAAGGTATTTAGAATACATTTTATCAAAAATTCCTGTTTTAATATATTCCTTTTGGAAATAAGAAATAACTCCAGCATGTTTTGTGAACGTACTCCCGCCTATAGAGGCGGGAGCTTCCTGCTTCAACGAGAACAGCGCTACTGACTCCAAAGAGTTGCGGCGGCTTACACTCTCTCCACAGGCGTAGATTCCCGTGCGACCCACGGTATTTTATGGATTACGTCAGGCTGATATCCGCCTGGCTTCTTCTCGGATATTGATGGCCGCGTTTTTATCGCGATTATGGTGACTTCCACATTTAGGGCAATCCCATTCCCTTACAGACAAGTCCTTGGTTTCGTGGTTCTGATATCCGCAAACATGGCACAGCTGGCTGCTTGGATACCACTTGTCTATCTTGATAAGCTGTTTGCCTTGCCAAGCCAGCTTGTACTCCAGCATGTTCGTGAACATATTCCAGCCATTGTCAGCTACGGATTTGCCAAAGCTGAACTTGCCACCCTTTTTCCGCTTTGCCATCGCTTTGACGCTGATATCCTCAATACCAATAGCGTCATAGTGGTCTGCGAGGTAGCGGGCCTTCTTATGCAGGAAATCCCGGCGTTGATTGGCCACTTTCTCATGGAGAATAGCTACGCGCAGCCTTTGTTTTTCGCTGTTGTGACTTCCTTTTTGTTTCTTGGATAGCTTCTGCTGCGCCTTAGCCAGTCTTTTCTCTGCCTTTCGCAGGAAATCGGGATATTTAGCATCCTCCTCATCGGAAGCCACATACAAGCCGTGCATCGCAAAATCCAGCCCCAGGAAGGTCTTCGGTATGACCGGGAGTATTTGGTTTTCATACTCCACCAGCATACTGATATAGTATTTTCCTGATGGCGTCTGGCTGATGGTTACGGTCTTTATGATACTGTTCTCCGGCAAGGGACGATGCTGGCATAGTTTCACCCAGCCGACTTTCGGCAGTTTCACCTTATGGCCCTCGATTCGGACAGAACCCTTCTGGTTATTCGTGGAATATGAAGCACGGCTATTCTTCTTGGACTTGAAGCGCGGCTTGCCGAAATGCTGGCTGTCATTCCAAAAGTGGCTGTAGGCCTTATTCAGATTCATTTGGGCATTGGCAAGGGCTAAACTATCTACTTCCTTTAGCCAAGGGAAGTCTTCCTTGTACTGCGCAGGCGTGTTATTCAGCTTTTGGCCGGTTTCCTTATAATAGTCAAGGCGGTCACTCAACATTTTATTATAGATGAATCGGACACAGCCGAAGGTCTTGGCAAACATA
>OCVV011179753.1_pt1 | contig 13951 bp, 19 predicted proteins | sample 1539721 | NCBI WGS metagenome assembly OCVV01 (sample SAMN02144230, study PRJEB22623) | gut metagenome | biome: sheep rumen | host: Ovis aries | place: New Zealand
AATTAAAGGAGATACTATAATTGGCAATGATGTATGGATAGGACAAAATGCAACTATACTTCCAGGAGTTCATATTGGAGATGGTGCAATTATCGGAGCTAATAGTGTTATTGGAAGTAATGTTGATCCATATACAATAGTTGTTGGAAATCCTGCAAAGCCAATAAGAAAAAGATTTGATGATGACTTAATAAATATTTTGGAAAAATTAAAATGGTGGGATAAGAGCATTGAAGAAATAAATAGCTTAATACCATTATTAACATCAAGTGATTTAGAAAAGGTAAAACAAGAATTATCAAAATTAGTTTAAAAAATAGTAATTTCTGTGGGAGGAAGTTATGGTTATTTTAATAGCTGGAAGTTCACATACAGGCAAAACTTTATTAGCACAAAAACTATTAGAAAAATATAAATATCCATATTTATCAATAGACCATTTAAAGATGGGACTAATAAGAAGTGGAAATACTGAATTGACAGTAGAAGATGATGATAAACTAACAGATTATTTATGGAATATAGTTAAAGAAATTATAAAAACAAATATAGAAAACAATCAAAATATTATTATTGAAGGATGTTACATTCCTTTTAATTGGAAAGAATCTTTTGAAGATGAGTATTTAGAGAAAATACAATATGTTTGTTTAATAATGACAGAAAACTATATTAGAACACATTTTTCTGATATTGAAATATATAGTAATACAATAGAAAGCAGAAAATTTGAAGATATATCACAAGCAGAACTAATAAAAGAGAATAATGCTAATTTAGAAATGTGTAAAAAGTATAATCAAAGATATATTTTAGTTGATGATAAGTATGAAATTGATTTTGAATTATAACAAAATTTTGGTGTTGTTAACATCTTTGTAATATTGTTAACATGTAGGATAAAGAAAAATAGTAATTTATGAGGAAAATTGAAAATGGATAATAAGGAATTTGTAAAATATTTTTATGAAAATATTGTTTCAAAAAATGAACTTGATAAGTTATCACAATTTATATCAAAAGAGTGTATTTCAAGAAGTGGAGAAAATATTGTTAATATTGGATTAGAAGGTATGAAAAAACATTTAGAAGATGTGAAAAAAACTTATCCAGATTATACTATGAAAATTATTCGCCAATATTTAGATGGAGAATATGTTGTTTCAGAGTTTATTATGCAAGGAACACATAAGGGAGAATTTGCAGGAATAAAGCCAACAGGTAGAATTTTAACTTTTACAGGAATTAACATAGATAGAGTTGTAGACGGAAGAATTATTGAACATGGAGGAGCAACTAATACATTTGAAACTTTATTGGAAAATAAACTTATTACAGGTAAAACAAGATAATTCTATCGAGAAAACTTTAATGGAAGAAAGATAAATTACAATTTATCAAACTAATCAGAAAGTTTTGACAAAACGTACAATTTGTTCTCTTTTTTGTAAAATTGCGAACAAATTGAGAAAAAATAGAATTAAAGCTGGAGTTTTTTATGGAAGTTATTTGTAGTAATAGTAAAATTACAATTAGATTATTAGAAAAAAACAATAAAGATATAGAATGCTTGTATAATTGGCTAAATAATAAAGATGTTTACGAGTTTTATGGAGATAGTAATGAAAAGAGTTTCGATTTTGTAAAACAAAAATATGAAAATAAAATTGAAGATAATACTACCTATCCTTGTATAATTGAGTGTAATAAAAATAATATTGGTTATGTTCAATTTTATTCTATTAATAATAAGAATTATGAATTAACTGAAGAACAATTTGCAAATATAACAAATAAATCAGATAAAATATTTGCTATTGATATTTTTATTGCTGAGCTAGGATACAGAAATAAAGGTCTAGGAACAGAAATAATAAAGTTACTAAATAAAACTTTATTTGAAAAGTATAATGCAAATGTTATTGTAGTTGATCCAAAAGTAAACAATTCAAGAGCTATTGCTTGCTATAAGAAATGTGGATTTAAAGAATGCTTTATTGCTAAACAAAGAGAAGAAAAAGATGGAATAAAATATGATAATTTAATAATGAAAATTGAAAAGTAAATTAAGGAGAAAAGTATAAAATGGATAATAAAATTACTTTTAAAAAATTAGACAATGTATAATTTTAAAATGGAGTGTAAAAACTAATGTAAAATTGACTTTTGCCTTGATAACACTGAATAATCTTAAATTGTCTTGAACAGCAAATAAACATAAAAATAGTGCTTGTAGAGTTATTTTTCCAAGCACTGAAAAATCTTGTATAAAAATAAAAAATCCTGTAATCGTTGAAATTACAGGATTTTATTGGTCGAGGTGATTTCTTTGAAATCATTGAAATTGTATGGATTAAACCCTGCTGTCACATGGTCTCCCTGACCATGAACATGGTGTTCTAAAAACCATGAGTCCTTGGAAAAACTCTTGGAAAAACTATTATTTTTAAATAATCTTGAATAACTTTTTTGTAAATTTTTGTTGATATTAAAGGAGCTTAGACTATAATAGGTAATTTTATAAAATCTTGAAAAATCACTTGAAATAATTAATTAGTTTCAAGTATTTTTTTTGTGTTTAAAATGTAAGATATTAGCAATCATTTTGCATTTTTTCGTTGTGGTTATTGAGTTTTATCTAATAATATGATATAAAGTAAATGATAATTACAAAGGAGGAATATTATGCCTAAGAACTTAGCAATGAGAAAAGCTCAAAAAAACAAAAATGATGAATTTTACACAGGGCTTTCTGACATAGAAAAAGAAATGAAATACTATGAAAATGAATTTGTTGATAAAGTAATTTATTGTAATTGTGATGATCCAGTAGAATCTAATTTCTTTTATTATTTTCAACAAAATTTTTATAGATTGGGAATTAAAAAATTAATATGTACACATTATGATTATGATATTCCAACTTCGTATAAATTAGTTATAGAACAATTAAAAGAAAAAGTAGGAACTGTTTCTTTTATTCCAAAAGAAACAAAAATACCTTTGGAAGAAAACGGGGATTTTAGAAGTGAAGAATGCCTTAAACTATTAGAAGAAGCAGATATTGTTATTACTAATCCACCATTTTCTTTGTGGAGAGAATATGTTCAAACTTTAGTTGATTATAATAAAAAGTTTATTATACTAGGAAATATTAATAATATCTGTTATAAGAATATTTTTCCATTAATAAAAGATAATAAAATATGGTTGGGAGCTAGTATACATTCAGGAGATAGAGAATTTAGAGTGCCAGATACATATCCTTTAAATGCTAGTGGTACAAGAATTGATGAAAATGGTAATCGTTATATAAGAGTTAAAGGTGTTAGATGGTTCACAAATATTGATTATCCACAAAGACATGAAGATTTACCACTATATAAAAAGTATACTCCTGAAGAATTTCCTGAATATGATAATTATCCTGCAATTAATATAACAAAAACTACGGAGATTCCATATGATTATACTGGAGTAATGGGAGTGCCGATTACATTTCTTGATAAGTTTAATCCAGATCAATTTGAAATAATAACATTAGGAATTGGAAAAGACTTTTTTACACCTACAAAATTTTATGGACCATTTTTGGAAGCTAAAACTGGATTGCCATCTCCTGATAAAAGAGATTATATATTATATGTTAAAGATCCAAATGGAAAGTATATAACAGAAGAAGGATATAGAGTTAATAAACCATTTGCAAGAATTTTAATAAAAAATAAAAGGATATAATGTTATGAAAATTGAATTAAGAAATTATAAGATTAGGGATATTGTTGAAGGTTATCAGAATAATGAAGAAGAAGGTGTAATAGCATTTAATGGGAAATTAAATGTTAGACCTAAGTATCAAAGGGAATTTGTATATAAAGATCAACAAAGAGATGAAGTTATTAATACAATTAGAAAAAAATTTCCTTTAAATGTAATGTATTGGTCAAAATCTGATGATGGTGAATCTTATGAAGTGTTAGATGGTCAACAGAGAACAATTAGTTTTTGTGAGTTTTGTCATTCTAAGTTTTCAATTAATAATCAATATTTTCACACTTTACCAGAAGATATTCAAAATGAAATATTGGATTATGAACTATTTATTTATGTTTGCGAAGGAACTCAATCTGAAAGATTAGATTGGTTTAAAGTAATAAATATAGCAGGTGAGAAATTAACAGATCAAGAATTAAGAAATGCTACATATACTGGTGAATGGTTAACTGATGCTAAAAAACATTTTAGTAAAACTAATTGTCCTGCTTATGGACTAGCAAGTAATTACCTAACTGGTAATTGCATACGACAAGATTATCTAGAAACGGCTTTAGATTGGATTTCAAATGGACAAATAAATCAATATATGGCTGATCACCAAAGAGATCCAAATGCAAATGAACTGTGGTTATATTTTACAGCTGTTATTAATTGGGTTCAAACGATTTTTCCAGTATATCGCAAAGAAATGAAGGGTATTCAATGGGGAAAGTTATATAATAGATTCAAAGATAACAGCTTTGATACCAACGCTTTAGAACAACGAATTCAAGTATTGCTACAAGATGAAGATGTTACAAGAAAATCAGGAATATATGAATATTTAATAGATGGTGATGAAAGACATCTAAGCATTAGAGCTTTTTCACCAAATCAAAAAAGAGAAGCTTATCAAAGACAAGGTGGAGTTTGTCCAATTTGCGGAAATCATTTTGAAATTGAAGAAATGGAGGGGGATCATATTACACCATGGCATTTGGGTGGTAAAACAACTGCTGAAAATTGTCAGATGCTTTGTAAAGAATGTAATAGAAGGAAATCAGGAATATAAAAAAAGAACAGGTTAACCTGTTCTTTTTTTATAGAATAAAATTATTCAAGTTTAAATTATTAAACTTCCTAATGGTCGACTTTTAGGATTCTATAGAATAAGTTTCGTATAGTACGACTCTGACAATTTCCTGTATTAGTTCTTTGTTTGTAAAAGAATATTCGTTATATTCATAACCAAAAATCTTTTCAAAATTTTTTTCTGCTAGTTTATTGTTTCTATTGTCTAGAACATATTTGATGGCACTTCTAATGTAAACAGGAGATAAATTATACTTAGTTGATATTTCTCTGTATATTTCTTCAAAACTAGTAGGTTCATCATCATTATTAGCAATAATAGATATTGCATCTATAACGAACTTTGTACCTTTTAAACTTGTTTTAATTCCTAGTTGTTTCAATATCTTAAATGATATTGAATTATATGAATTTATATAACTTAAACATCCCTTTTTCACTTCTCTACCCCACTCCATCATTTATTGAAGCACGAATCAAAAAGCATTTACAAGCATAGTATACAACGATTTGGTTTACATAACAAAACAGTCAATCTTGCATTATACGAAAGATTTTTCGGGTTTAAGACACAAAATTTGATAAAAAGTATTCTTTTTTGATAAAAATATGTGTAAAATAATAAAAAAACAAAAAAACTTTCGTTTAACGAAAGTTTTGAATAAAAGAAAAACACGAGGGATTTAACAGATGAATGAAAAATGCTCGTGTTTCCTACTCTATTTTCATAGAGTTATATCAATTTAAACTATTGCGAGTAGCTTAAATTAATAACAATATTATAAAATAAAATCTATATAAATCGCAAATAATTTTCGAATTAAGGGGAAAGAACTTCCCCCATATCGCGAACGGTTAGGCTACGATTGAGCCTGGAGTTCCGTCCATCGAAAAAAATTTGCATGGTTTTCATCTGTTAAATCCTTCTTTGTTCAAATTCTACTGTATAGACATCATGTAATAAGAAAGGATTCAACTAAATGAAGTGGAACTCTATCTTATATATAAGAATCCAGGCACTCGCAATGCCTGAATCACAATGATCATCAAGCACGGCTTGTGGAATGGATTTCTTAATTAAAATCGAAACCATTCGAATATACATTAGTGTACACTATTATTATACCATTTTCTGACACTTTTTTCAAATAACATAAGGCTTTCATCGATTTTATGATATAATAAAAATATAATTTTATAGGAGTATTTTGCTATGAGTAATGAATTAGGTAATAAACTAAAATATGCTAGAAAGAAACATGATTTTTCTCTTGCTTATGTAGGAAAAATGATTAACAAATCAGAATCAATTGTTTCTAGATATGAAAGTGGAGATATAATTCCTGATGCAGAAGTATTAAAAGATTTGTGCAATCTACTAGAAATATATACAGGTGATTTGTTCACAACTGATGAAGATCATAAAATTGTAAATGAAGAAAACAATAATAATCCATTTGGAATAAATAGAGTATATTTATATTATTTGGGTTATAAAGCTAATAGAAAACATACTCTAACCAAATATAAACTAACAGTAGATATTGATGATAAGAAAGACTTTGTTGAAGTTAGAATTAGTAGTTATAATACTTCTACAATAGTTTTAATAGGTCATATGGAATCAGATAATTCTATTTGTACTATAAGAACAAGTAATTATAAACCTGAGTTTGTAAGATTTGAGGCAAATCAAATAATACTAAATATATCAGGTGGAACTAACGGATTAGTTAGAGGTGTAATGCTATGTACTGATGGTTTATATGTTCCTAATATGAAAAAAGTATTAGTAAGTAAGAAAGATTTACCTTTTTCAGAAGATATGGAAAAAGCCTTAAAACTAACACAAGAAGAAATTGATAACATAGTTGAAGATAACATATGGCAAGCTGATATACAGCGATTTGGCGATTTTGAATATAAAGAATAGAGTAAAAATTAGTATATTTTAAAAGCTCTTGAAATTATACATTTTAGTATGGTTTCGGGAGTTTTTTTGTGCAAAAAATTCAAACAATTTCAAACAAATTAGAATAATTTAGATAAAACTTAAATAAATTCAAACATTTCCGTAATTCTTTAAAAATCGGAGTATCATGAAGTTAGTTCGAACAACTAATTGATTTCCGGAAATCAAAGTTTTTTATGAAAGGAATTTTTAGAATGAAAAATTTTGATGAGAAGAAATACAAAAGAAGAATTCAAAAAGTATTAACAAGTGAAGTTTTGACAAAGGCATTGTTAAGACTACCTAAAAAAGAAAGAAGTATGTTTGTGATGACATTCTTGAGAAATGATCGTATGGAGTATGTTTGCAAAGTGTTAGGTATTTCCAAGCGAAAAGCTGTGGAGTTAAAAGAGCAAACTATAAATGATTTTCTTGAAAATGTTGTGAACATTCAAAAATCTTACCTTTTTGATGAAGGGAGTGATGAATAATGTCTGATTATGAAGAAAATGAAGAACTAGAAAAAGAAGTTAGAATACTTCTTAAAAGAGTTGGATTAAAACCTAAAGAGATGGTTATTCCTAACACTCTTGAGGCAAAGCAAGAACTAGTACATGGAATGATTGAAAATGTCTATTTAGATGATATAGGAGTTGATCTTATATGTAATGAAGAAGGCAAATTAGAAGATATGAATCCTAACTTATCTTTATTCTATGACTATATTGCAGGAGATTGTTTCTTTATTGGAGATGACTTTGATAATGCAGGTTATAAAAGTCTAACAGATGAAGAAATCGAAAAGATTGAAATATTTATCAAATTAAGAGAGTTCAAATATAAAGAACAATTACTTAAAGAGATGTATGAAAACGAGTTTAGCGAAGAAGAATTAAAAGAACTAATGGAAGGAGAAGAAAGATAACTATGAGTGATGAAAAGAAAGAAAAAATAGTAGTTATTTATAAAGAGCCTGGAAAAGATCCTGAATACAGAAAAATTGAAAACTCTGATGAGGAATTCAAAAGAATTTTAGGTGGTGAAATTGCAAAGTTAGATATGGTTGATTCATACATAGTTTTCTTAAAAGATAGTGAAAGGCTAAAAGCTAATGTCTATGTAAGAACTGGTACATGTAGTTTAGTAGTTACTATTAAAGGTAATCTTCTATTAGTTGCTAAAAAGAGAGATTCAAATGAAATCATATCTTTAACTCGTGAAGAAGCTATAAGCTATGGAACATTTCTCGTTCAAAGAGCACACGACTATTCTAATCAAGATGAGAACGGAAAGTTTTTATCTAAAAGAGAAATGGCAAGAAGAACATTACAAAAGATTAAAGAAAGAAAAGAAGCTCTTGAAAGAGATATGGAAAGTAATACTAAAACGAATGAGAATCAAAATATTAAAGCAAATGTTAAAAATGCAAGTAACTTGTCACCTGATAATAAAAACGACTCAAAAGAACCATTTGATGAGAAATGCTTTAGGATAGAACTTGCACCTGAAACTGATGATACACCTGATAGTGAAAAGAAAAGAATCTATCTTGATGCAGAAATCGTTAATTGCTTAAAAGCTATGACCTTTATTTTAAGTGAAATCAGAATAGATATTCATAAGATGTTGTAAGGTGTTTTAAGTTATGGAGAGGGTAATAATTGATGAGGAGTTAAAACAATTTATTGAAGATATTTGTGAAGAATATAGACCTAAGTTTAAGAAACATAGAAAAGATGTTACTCACCTATCTTTTAATGGTTGTTTTCAGGAGTGGGAAAGTTACAAATATATTGAAGGAGTAAAGGAGTTATAAATATGGAAAATAAGAAAAGAAAAAGACCTTTTCTTGAAAGGTTTTTAGAATATGCAAAGTTAAGTGATGATGATGACTTTGATGAATACTACTATGATGAAGATCTTGATGGTTATTACGATAAAGAAAGAGAACAAAAGAAACAACACTTTTATAATGCACCATTGCATTATGAAAATGAAAGACTAATTGATAAGTTGATTTTAGGTGAATTATTAAATCTTGGAGATATAGAAGATTTATTAGAAAGAACACTTAAAGAATTTAAAAGAACATTTTCAGCACCTAATAAAGAAATTGAAATAGTTTTTAGAGAGTTTAAAGGTAAAGATTTTAAAGAAGTTATAGAAGGAATCTTTGATGAAGGTAAAGATACAAAAGATAAAGATATAAAGTCGAAAGATGGTGATAAAGATGAAAAAGAAAGAACCTAAGTTTGAATTTTATACCATAGATGAGTTTTCAGATATTTGGGAAAATGAAGAAAGACTAGTTTTTGTTGATACTGGTGTTGATGAAGTGGTTGCTAGATATGATGATATTCCTGACATAATTGTAGATGCTAATTTGAAGTTAGGATCGGTTGATTTAAGTATTTATGAGTTTGAATCAGGAGAAAAGCTATTAAATACTCTGGGAATGTTTTTAGATAAGTGTAAACCAGTTATTAGAGAAGATATTATTGATAGATTAGTTAAACTTCAAACATTCGAGATTAAACCTAAGAAATATAAGCTATTATCTGAAAAAACATTGGAAGAATTCTATGAAATGTGTAGTGCATTCCCTATTGATTTTGATGATCCATATACAGATGAAGAATTGGATCAAATGGAGAAAGAATTCTTTAATAAATAATTTTTAATAAGGAGATAATGATGATGGATGATGATGAAGCACTTACAGAAGAAGAAAAAAATAAAAAAGCTGATGAATTGCTTTTACAAATACTATCAGAACTTGAAACTGTAATTGATATAACGAATTATATTGAACAGGCTGAAGGTATAACTATGGGTGAGCTTTCAGAAGAAGATGAAATGGTAATAGATGAAATTATGATGAAACGAAAAGGAGAATTTAATCCTGAAAACTATCATAAGAATACTGAGAATGAAGATAACTTTGAGAAACCTAAAAAGAATCAAGTAAGAGCTATGTATAAAGGTATTAATAAACCTGCTGTTGTATGGCTACTTGATAAAGAAGGTAAAGATATTGAAGAAACTATCGGCGGAGAGTTCGAGAAAATACCTTATAAGAATAATGTCTATGTTTATGCAAATAAGAATCGTGAAGAACTTGATCCTAATTTTGTATTGAATTATGAGGAGCTTATACGAGGTAAAGTATTATTTGTAGAAGAAAAAGAAGGCAAATTTAAAAGTATGAATGCTCGTACAATGCTTGATATTAAAGATGATATTAGAGCAACGAGAGTATTATACATTGATGAAGATGATGAAAGAGGTGATTAGAAATATGGAAGATGAAATGAATAAAGTTATAGATGATATGACTAGAGAAATGACTAATATTTGTGGTGATGATTCAAAGCCTATTCAAATTAATATATCTGATAAACTAACACCTGCAGATTATATGGCGATTGTATCTATTAAGAGATTAACAAATCCTTTTAAAATGGTGGGTATAGATTATGTCATGAAAGATTTAGGAATAGGAAAAAATAGTGTATATAAGTTATTTCAAAGAGATGATTTTCCATCAATAAATATTGGTAAAAATCATTTAGTAATGTTGTTATCATATTTTATGTGGAAAGCAACAAAACGAGTTTAAAAAAGTGAGGTGATTATATTGGGTAGACCTAAAAAAGGAAATATTGGTAGTGTTTATTTTAGTAAATATCAAAACCGTTGGAATGTTGAATATTATGTGTATGATAAAGAAAAAGGCAAAGAAGTTGTTAAAAGAAAAGTTGTAAATTCTGAAAAAGAAGGAAAAGAATTTTTAAGTAATATTCAATACCAAAAAGGAAATGAATTATTTATTGAAAATAACGGAATACCTTTAAACCAATTAATGAGAATGAACTTAAAAAGAAAGCTTGATTTGAACCTTATTACAGAAACTCAATATGCAAGAGTTGAAAAAACTATATTGGCTTTAGAAAAGCAAGAATTTGTAAAGAAGAATATAGACAAAATAACTTCTACAGAGATTCAAGACTATATTAATACATTTGTTAATTATAGTAATTCATATATAAGAAAAATAGTAGAACAATTCAGACAAGCATTTAATTATGCACAAAATAAAGGTTATTTAACAAGAAATCCTATGGTAGATGTTATAAAACCGAGAAGTTTGAAGAAAGATCGCGAGGTTCGTGCTTTAACAGTTGAAGAACAAGAAACATTTACTAAATCAATAATAAGTAAAACTATTGATGAAGAACCTTATAAAAATGCTTTTTTACTTCAAATGTATGCAGGACTTCGTATCGGTGAGGCTCTTGCTTTAAGAACAACAGATATTGATTTAATACATAATCTTATAAGGGTGTCTAGGACATTGACTAAAGATAAGAATGATAGTGTAATCATGGGTAATCAGACAAAGACATATGCAGGTTTAAGAGAAATACCAATTAATCCACAAATAAGAGATAGTTTAATTGATCAAATTAAATATGCTACAGATAACAAACATTTTGATAATCAGTTGTTTGTAAGTAGTGTTGGTAAATATGTTAATCCTGCAAATGTTAATGGAGTTCTTAAAAATAGACTGGCAAGCTTAGGTATAGAAAAAGGTATTACTACTCATAGCTTAAGACATACTTTTGGTACAAGATGTGTTGAGGCTGGTATGAGAGCAGTTGCACTTCAAAGATTATTGGGACATACAGATATTACGACAACTCTTAACACTTATACATCTATATTTAACAAGTATAAAGAAACAGAGTTACAAAAAGTAAATGAATATTATATCAATAATAGATTCTTTGGTGAGTTAGACTCCCCCATTGAAGACGATATAGAGTATGATGTCGAGATTGAAGGTGATGATCGTGAATAAAAGTGATATTGAACGAAGAATAAAAGGATTAAATGAAGTCTTCCTAGATGAAACAACAAAGAAATTTATTGTTCTAAATATCTCTAGCGATTATACATACAACAAAGCTATTGCTATAGTAGATAAGAACTATGACAATCATGACTGGTATGCAACAGATGATAAAGCATGTTTTAAGACATGGAATGAAATCGATGCTTTTATAGATGGAGTGTGTAAAGCTAGACACACAAACTTCTATGAAGAACACGACAGATAAAATCAAGATTTGATGTGATTGAAAAATCTCAAAAAATCTTGATGGGATTATTAAGGGATACCCTTAATCACACAGAGAAACTTGTTTCTCTAGTGTGTTAGAGAATGGTATTCTTTGATAGCCAAAACTGAGAAGTAGATATTTGAATTTAAGTAAGACTACGAAGCCTTGCTTAAAAGAAAGGAAATAAAATGGAAATTGAATTTAATAATAAAGTTTATACTGAAGAAGAATTAGAAGAAAAGATGAAAAAAGGTATTATCTCTTTAGAAGAATATAACGATCTTGTTGGTGATAAACTAACAGAGATTCTTGTTAGTAAGGTAAAAGGTGAATATGCTGATTATTTGAACGAACTAATAGAAATGTCTAAAGAAATAATAATAGATAAATCATATGAAACAGCAGTTAAACAAGAATTTATTGATGAACTTCAATATTCAGATTTGTATGTAGATGAAAAGAAGGCATTAATGAACAGGGATCATTTATTAGATGAGTTCTATAATGATTGGCTTGATAATGATACCGGATTATATGAGGCTTTAGACAATAGCTTTGATGAAACAGTAACTTATTTAACAAGATATTATAACGATCAGAAGAAACAAAAAGACTTAGATAAGTAGGTATTGCCTATGAGTTATGCTATAATTAGAAATTCTAAATATACTCGTTCTAATTTGATGGGTATATATAGGCATAATGAAAGGCAAAATACTAGTTATACTAATGGGAATATTAAACATGATAAAACAAAAGATAATTACTCAATAAAGAGTTGTGATATGAATTACCTAAGAAAGTTTGATGAAATAAGAAAAACTCAAAGCTTAAAAGGTTATTTAAAGAAAAATAGTAATGTGTTGTGTGAGTATGTTATTACATCAGACAAGAATTTTTTTGAAACCATTGGTGAAGATGAAACTAGAAGATACTTTGAAACAGCATATCAATTTGTAGCAAGTTATAAGAATCTAGGAGAAGATTATATTGTTTCTGCAGTTGTCCATATGGATGAAGAAACTCCTCATATGCATATAACCTTTATACCAGTTATACACGAATTGAACAAAGAAAGTGGATTGATTGAAGATAAAATCTCTTGTAGTGAGTTTTGGAAAGGTCGTGATAGTTATAGAATTTTACAAGATAACTTCTATAAGTATATGACTAAATCAGGTTTTTTCTTAGATCGTGGTAGAAGTAATAGAGACTATTTACCTGTAAAGAAACTAAAAGAAGTTACTAACTATGAAATGCAAGAGATGTTTAAAGAATCTAATCAAATAGAACAAGAAGTACAATCAGATAATATTGTTGCTATAAAAGAGCATTATAGAGTTGTATTGAAGAAGTATAATACTCTTGCTAAAAGGTATACTAGAGTAAAGAATATAGTAGATGATACGCTTCATAAAGCTGAACAAGTAGAATGTGAAAATAGAAACTTGAATCAAGAATTGAATAATCTTGAAAGAGAAAAAACAAAACTTGAAGAATATATTGATAATGCTTTTGAAGTGGTGAATCTTCTGTTTGATTTTCCAATAGATAGATTAAAAAGACTTATAGATAATTTTATAAAAAGTAAATAATTAAACATAAAGAGAGCAGAAATGCTCTCTTTTTCTATAATAATAAATAATCTTGAAAAATCTTATAAGAACAAGTCTTGGAAAAATTCAACCCAAAACCGTTATAACTATTGATATATAAGAGATTGCTAAGATTGGTTTTTCCAAGAGGCTTTTTTAGGGTAGGTCTTGGAAAAACTCTTGGAAAATTGATTTAAGTGTTGATAGCACTAGATAATCGTAGATAATCTTAAATAATGAAAAGGCATAAAAATAGTGCTTGTAGAGTTATTTTTACAAGCACTGAAAAATCTTGTATAAAAATGAAAAATCCTGTAATCGTTGAAATTACAGGATTTTATTGGTCGAGGTGACAGGGATCGAACCTGCGACCTCATGGTCCCAAACCACGCGCTCTACCAACTGAGCCACACCTCGATAAAATAATCCAT
>OCVV012844487.1_pt1 | contig 13951 bp, 8 predicted proteins | sample 1539721 | NCBI WGS metagenome assembly OCVV01 (sample SAMN02144230, study PRJEB22623) | gut metagenome | biome: sheep rumen | host: Ovis aries | place: New Zealand
TTGCGGCAAAAGATGTCGTCACGAGAAGAACGAAGGCAATGAACAGGATAACGTTTGCGCGTTTCATGATGGCCTCCTTGTTGTGGGGGCGGACATCCACCCCGTTAAACAAGGTACAAAACCGCACGAATGTAAACCACTGTTTACGTAGTCTAATGTGGAATAGGGGGGGATTATTTTTTCATGACATTTTTCAGAGTTTTTGCCGTGCATCCAAGCTTATCTGCCGCACGCTCTTTCGTGCCGAATTTTTTACAGGCATATTCCGCAAGCAAGTACTTAAAGCGCCCGGTCGCACCATTCCACGACATGTCGCAGAATCCTTCCAGGAGCGAATCATCAAGATGATTGCAGGGAACAGCCTCTTCAAAGGACGTTTCTTCTAGAATCTCCTTTGCCGTTTTTTTGTCCTGCCATGCAACAAACTGGTAAGCAATCATCTGCAGAGAGCGAAAGTTCCCAGACAAACTAGAAGTCATCAGAAATTCCTTTAACACAGTATCCATCGGAGCCTCTTCTGGAGAACTATCCAGCTTCACTGTATTCCATATCTTTTTCCAATCATCAAGAACATCTTCACGGCATTCGCGCAGTGGAGGCAGCGTAACCTTATAAAAGCTGATACGGTCGTAAAAATCGGGATCAAGCCTCTGGCGCAACTCCTTTTCGGGCAAGTTTGATGCGCACACCAATTCCACATTGGCGGTTCTTTCTTTATCCTCGCCAACCCTTCGATAATGACGCCGTTTATCCTGCAATGTACGGAGCAGTTTGCGTTGCACACTTCTGGGCAAGTCCTGAATTTCATCCAAAAAAAGTATGCCATTATTAGCCTCTTCCAGATAGCCCTTTCTATCCTTCAGCGCCCCCGTAAAAGACCCCTTCGCATGCCCGAATATGGCAGAATCTGCCAACGTTGAATCCAGTGAGCCACAGGCCACCATCACCGTTTCCTTATTCTTAAATTTTTTTATATGCGATTCCACAAGGCGACTCTTGCCCGTACCCCGTTCGCCAAGCAAAAGTAACGGTACGCCCTGAACGCTGGCATAGACCCGGATCTTTTCTAGGGCATCACGCCTCGCCTTTGATTTTGAGTCGGGTCCATAATATGCTTCTTTCGGATTTTCCTTCTCGTACTTACGGAGTTCGCTTAGGTAAGTGGTTATTGGGAAATCAACATCATCGCAGGAAGTTTCCCCAGTTTTAGGATTCTTTTGCGACGAAACCAAACGTGTTCCATCAGGAAACGCCCCGGCAGCATACAAGATAAGCCATACCGCATGCATGGCAGGGGTACCCGAAGACACGTTAATAACGAGGCCCTTTTGGCCTTCTATTCTAGGTATGATCTGATTCTTTATAATGTTATAAATGTCTTTGTGAACTGTCGGATTCTTTACCGCCACCTCAATAGGGGTCAAAACGGGGCTTAATCGCCTAACCCCATCTAGCTTTTCCGCATGCTCTTTTTGGTAGAGATAAAGTACTTGGGTAATCTCGTGATTTCGCTTGAGATTCTTTATTAGTGATTCCAGTGCATCGGGCTCATGCCCAACAGCCATCCACGTGAGTAGCGTTATCTTCTTTCCCATGGATAGAAATATACGAAAAATTTTTCCATATAGAGCGAAAAATATTTCGCACCTAGAACAAAAAGGCTAAAAAAACGCCCCAAGAAGCCCACATTGTAGCTTGGCACACTTTTTGCTAATATCACCATAAAAATGCATCTATTTGCGTGCATTTGTTGTAAAAAATTATATATATAGAGAAAAAGGATTATAAAATATGGGATTGAATAACTTTGTAGCACAGGAAGCACGCCCCCTGCCAATCTTCGTTTTGGCCGATGTGTCGGGAAGCATGAGCGGCCCCAAAATCAAAGAGTTAAACATCGCCTTGAGAGACATGGTCTCCGCATTGAACAACGTCAATGATATTAGGGGCAAATTCCAGCTTTGCGTAATTTCCTTTGGCGGCAACGCCGCCAATGTCGTGCAACCCCTCACAGATGTCGACAAGGTTTCCCTGACCGAATTAGAAGCCGATGGAGAAACCCCTATGGGCAGCGCATTTACTCAAGTTGCCGAAATGATCGAAAACCGAGAAATAGTGTCATCCCGTGCATACGCCCCCACGATTGTACTCATCAGTGATGGAAGGCCCACAGATTTTCGCGATGGTCAAAATTATAGCAACTGGGCTCCTTTAGCCATGTTGCATTCCGGCCCACGCTCATCCAAGTGCCAGCGCCTTGCAATGGGCATCGGAAGCGATGCCGATATGGCCATGCTAAAAGCTTTCGTGAAAAACAATCAGATTCCAGTAATTAAATCTAATGGCGCAAAAGGCATCGCAAGTTTTTTCCGTTGGGTAACCATGTCCACCATTGCCCGTGCGACAAGTGTTGCACCCAACAACGTGTCCGTAGTTGCCCCAACTTCCCTGATGGATGAAGAGGAAATCACCATATGATCGCCCAGGAGTCAAAAAGGGCCAAATTGACTTTTGTTACCCTATCGGATGTCGGAACAGCTCACCAAACGCTTAATCTACCCAATCAGGATTCGGCAGATTTTAGAGAAGCAGATGGGGATTTTGTCCTAGTAGTTTCCGATGGCGTCGGATCTTGTAAGTGTGCAGATAGAGGTTCAAAAGCAGTCGTTGATTCTTGCATAAGCACCTTCAACACCCTTAAAGCACGCACCCTTTGTTTTGACTCTAGACAAGTCGTCCAAAATATTTGGAAAGAATGGCACTCTATATTGGCAGGCAAAAACCTTGATGACTATTGCGCTACAGTAAAAGCCGCATTCAAATACGGAAACAGCATATTGCTAGTTTCCGTTGGCGATGGTTTTTGCGCTTTTTCATCAGAATCCAAGCAAGTTGCTACAGAGAGTTTTGAGACGTCCTTTCTAAATGAAACGGATTGCCTAAACAGCACCTTTTCGCCAGAATGCTTTTTTTGCAAGGAAATCCCATTAGAAGACAAACCATATGTCGTCGTATGCTGCACGGACGGCTTTTCCAATGGAATAGAAGCCGACAAGGAACTTGAATTTGTCAAGGAATTGGAATCAGGGGTTAGCGCAAGTGAACTCCGCACGGAATTAGAGTCCTTCGTTAACGCGATTTCAAAAGCCTCTTTCGACGATAAAAGCATTGGAGTTGTCAAATATGCAAAATAGAATTGACAACCTACAAGGAACTATCGTCACCGGTGAAAGTGGCAAAAGGTATCGCCTTTCCCAAAAAATTGATTCGGGATCACAAGGTGTTGTGTACGAAGAAGATTCAGGAAATTTCGTCGTAAAGCTTTATCACGAAGAATTCGCCTCAAACCATGTCATAGAACAACTGCGTTTCGTAAAACAAGTGAAGTTGCCCCCAAATTTTGTTCCTGTCGAGGATTTACTGTGTGAGCCACATGTAGGCTTTGTGATGAAGCGCGTTGTTGGTCACGAGCCTTTAGACGTATACTTACTTCCAGATCCAAAGCAACCTTTTTATAAATGGTATAATAAAGAGAAGGGCTTTTTATGCCGACTTTTTCTGGGCAGGATGATAGCCACAGCCTTCGAAAAGCTAGAAAGCGAAAATCTATCTTATTGCGACATTTCGGGCAAGAACATTCTTGTACGTACAAAGAATAAAGCTTCGGTACAGATGATTGATGTTGACAACATTTATGTTGCCGGCAGAGGAAACCCCGGTGTCCTCGGGACTCCTCGGTATATCGCACCTGAAGTAGTAAAGGGTTTGAACACTCCTGATATTTTCTCGGACAATTATTCTCTGGCAGTTATCCTTTACGAACTTTTACGAGTAGGGCATCCTTATATCAGTGATGAAATAGCTAATGGTTCTCCAGAAGACGAGGCAAAAGCACTTGCCGGGGAATGCGATTATATCTCTCCCGAAAATTCAACCCACCTACTTCCGGAAGATGTTGTTTTTACAACTCGGCTCAAGAATTTATTCAGCCGGTGCTTTAAAGATGGAAAGTTCAACCGACTAAAGCGCCCATCGGCAAAAGAATTTGAATTCGCCCTGATTGAAGCAAGCAACAATATAATAAAATGCCCCCATTGTGGAGCGTGGCATTATCCTAGAAAAACGGGAAAGAAATGGAATCCGTGTCCCTGGTGCGACGGGGAATCTAGTCCCAAGGCACGAATACAATTTTACGATTTCTTTTTTGAAGGTACCGACTACCAAAAAGCCTATTGTGATTTTGAGAAAAAAAGTCAGCCAAAAGCTACTAAAAAAACTGCGACCAACAGTTATGTAATCAAGGACGATTTCAAAAATCGCGTTCCCAGATTTTATGTAGTAGGAGAAAAATCATACACCATGGGAGCAAGCGTTGCCGAGAACTGCTTTAGCATTTATAGCAAGAATGGAACCTGCACATTGGTAAATGATGGGCTAGATATGCCAATAAAAATCAAACATTACGGGAGTACAAATTTTACGATTGTGGACAAGGACACACATTGTGACTTGAAAAATGGTGACACTCTTTTTTTTGAAATAGGAGATGATTCTCCCGCAACAATCGTAGAAGCCAGTAACCAGCAATTTGGTTTGATAAAAATGGCAATGTTCATGGAGGTTTAGCATGGATATTTCTAATCTCGGTGCGGCAAAATCGCTAAAGTTTAAACTAACACTTGATTCTGCCAGCGAATTTAAAAAAGGAAGCTTTCTTAAAATAGAATTCACAAATGATGTTACAAAATTTTCTATAACGCCGTTTGGTCCAAACGTCTCTTTCCTGGCATGTCCTGTTTTTTGCAGGACTGATGCATTTACATCACAATATTTATTAGAATGCATTCAGTCTGAACAAGCAAATACTCAAAGATTTTTCTTTGTTATCGAAAGAATTTATGAAGACAGTCTCGAAGTACAGGCATATTCTTTTTCTACAATTACAAAATACAGTACCGCCATAGAAATTCAGGTCAATGAAGATCTTGCCGATAGAATTCAGGAATTTGAAAGAAAATATGTTTGGAATGGATACGGCGAGCCTTCAATTTTTGTGCTTAACAACAAGACTAGTAAGAAACAGTCTGCCCAAATAGCCATTGTTTCAGGCAGAAGCCTTTTATTGGCAAAGAACATTGGACAGACCTTTGTCGCATATAAAGAAAGATTCCGTAAAGAACGCATACTCCCTATAGAATTCCTCATTGCTCCTGAAATCAGATTCGTTCTGCGTTCCGAATCAACAAACAACAAGTTTATTGACGATATGAATCGCATTTCCAGCGGAACATCCTATATCAATCGCTGGGAGGCCTATAGCGAATTAACAAAAAAATCGCTAGAGTTGGATTGCGAAGAATTTGGTTCTATAAATTATGAGTCATACAGTGTCAACAACAGCATGGAGGGATACACATTTGATTTTAAAATTCAAGAGCAAATAGACAACAGCTATATAGGGCGCGAATTATGCATTGTCAGTGACAATAACAGAAGTACCCCCGTCGGAACAATAAGACGTATTCAAGAGGATTCTCTCACAACATTTTTAGACTCATCAGATTTTTGGGAAGAAATTCCCAGCAAAGGAGAATTAAGCCTCGATAGTTATGGCGACAAAGTTATCGCCATACGCCGCGAAAAAGCCAAACAACGCATCTTGAGTGGACAAGCGCCAATCAAAGCGATTGTTTCAATCGTAGAAAATGGCGCCAGTAGTTACTATGAATGGGGTACACACAGGGCCATATCAAGTAAACTAAGGAGAAACTTTAAAAAGGCAAGCGATCTCAACGAACGGCAAAAAAAAGCGATTGATTTGGCAATCAACACTCCAGATTTTGCCGTAATACAGGGGCCTCCTGGCACAGGCAAAACAACTGTCATTAAGGGAATTTGCGAAAGATTCCGCGAAATCTTTGAAGACGAGGAACGTAAAAAACAAAAACTGAACCCCGAATACATTGTCCATAGCCCCAAGATATTGATTACCAGTTTCCAAAACGAAGCTGTTGATAATGCCATTTCGGCCCCTCTTCAAGGGGACTTGCCCGCCTATAGGAAAATCTCTCGCCGTGCAAAAGAAAATGTGAGGAACCAATACGAAAAATCCTTACAATCATGGCTAGATGGAGTCCGTTCCAACATTCTTGAAAGCACAAAAAACACTTCCGTGCAATCATTGAATCAAAAACGTCAAATGATGGCCGAGAAATTCCTGAAATACAAAAATGAAAAAAATCCAGAAAAATCTTTGATGTTCGCAGCCGAGCTTTTAAACGATTATTTATCCTTTAATGGAATCAATTACGATGAAATTTTGATAAAGAAAGCAAAGGCTATTATCAAGAAAGTCGAAGAAAAGTTTTCTAACAGCGCAATAAATCCTCCTGTTGAAGATCCATTGGAAAAGAAATTGAAGGCGCAGCGGCTTGACATAACGTCTTTTAAGGATGATGGCGTTCTGAACGCCAAAAGGCTTAGGGAAACACTTAATTTACGTCGCGACAAACTAAACTTACAGACAGCCGACTTCAACCTCCTGGATTCTATTTGTAACGATTCATTCTCTGATAGTGATTTTCAGAATTATGTAGCCTTGGTCAACAACCTTAAAAAGAAGTATTGTAAAGAGCCTGTCTCCATAGATATTAACGATCAAAAGGCTATCGATGATTGCCTTTTATCTATGTCATATTGCTTTAACGAGCAATACATGAATTTGTTCCCCGATAACGAAAGTCGTAAAGCATTAATTTTAGCCGAATTTATGGACAGACTTGAACAGGAATACGAAAGTGTTGTCGAAAAGTATTCTATGACAACAGCCGCAACTTGCCAGAATAGCCTTAATTTGCATAGCATCGGCGATAAAATTTATGACCTAGTCGTCGTTGATGAAGCCGCCCGTGCAAATCCATTAGACCTATTCATTCCAATGTCTATGGGCAAGAAAATTATTTTAGTCGGCGACCACAAGCAATTGCCCCATATGCTAGAACCGGATGTTGTCAAGCGTATGAAGGAAGATCCTAATTTCAAAGACTTTTCTGCATTGGAACAAAGCTTATTTGAACGACTATATGACATGTTTAGCAAAGAACCTAAGCCTAGAACAGTGATGCTTAACGAGCAATTTCGTATGCATCCAGACATATGTAAATTCGTCAGCGAACAGTTTTATGAGGGCGAACTAAAAATGTCCCCGTCAGCAAATCTTGACCTCTATAAGAGTCATCCCGAAATCAATGGAGGCCGAGCGCTTGCTTTTATTGACATTCCTAATTCCGAGGGCCCAGAAAAGCCCGGACGGTCAATGAGCCGTAACATTGAAGCCACCAAAATTTCTGAAGACGTAGTTAAAATTCTAAATAAAGTTCCTAACGCAACAATCGGCATCATTTCGTTCTATTCGGCACAGGTTTCATTAATTAATGACTGCTTGAGCAATAAAATCAATAACGAGCAAAAATCACAAATAGAAGTCGGCACGGTTGACGCTTTCCAGGGCAAGGAGTACGATTATGTCTTACTTTCATGTGTTCGCTCCTTCAAGCATAACACTCAGAAAAAACATAGTCTAGAATTTTTAGACAAACCCAACCGTTTATGCGTATCCTTTAGTCGTTCTAAAAAACAGCTTGCCGTATACGGCGATGCACAATGTTTAAAGCCAATTGAGAGTATCAACGCACTCTATCGTGTTTGTGCCGAAAACAATGGAGGATACTATCATGCGTTATGATATTTTGAACATCGCTAATTGCCGATACGACCGCAAGGACACTCAGTCTTTCCTCGTTGCTATACCAGCCATTGCCATAGAATGCGAAGTGCACTCCCCTCAGGATGACGAATTGGATGTTTACGAAGAAACTGCACTGAAATTTATTTCTATCGGTTTTTCCCTTGCAGGTGTCGCAAATGCTTTAAATGCATCAGAGACATTTATTGAAGAAATTTACGCCAACCTGGAATCAGATCAGTTTATTCGGAAAACAGCAGGCAATCCATGGGAACTAACCGATAAAGGTATAGAATACCTAAAGGGAATTGTCAAAGACCGCCCATCTGAACAAGCGGTATACGGATATTTTTTCGTAAACCCGATAAAGAAGGATATTTTGCCTTTCTTTTACAAAGGAAATCTTGATCAAGCACCTTTATTCCAAAGAAAGGATCCTGATGTTTTTCCTGAAAAAATTACTATTGAAGGCAACGAGGAAAATACTTTCCCAAATATACATGTTAAAAATTCTGAATTAAAAAAGGCATTCTCCGCATTTATAAAATGTAACAACATATTAAAACGTCGCGATAACGACGAAATATCACATGAAGAGGCGCAGAGTGAAATTTCAGCATTGTCAATTTTTGAAGACGAATTCCAAGACCTAGATAGTTTTGATGAAGCAGAATCCTTCATAGACACCCCTATAACGAAATCGGAAAACGAAAAAGAGAGTATTAGCAGGGGACCGCAATTAGTAAAAAAATTATCATCAAGACAAAAAAATATCTACTTGACGGTAAAAATTACCATTGACCCCTCTTTGCCCGAAGGATACAAAATCACATCTCCGTTCAATATGAAAAATATTGACGAAAAATATTACCTTCGGCAAATGCAATGGCTAAAGGAGCAATCCAATGTTTTTTTAGGAGAATCTCGCTTGGGAGACTACCTAAAAAAAGAAATCGTCAAATTATGTAGGGACTTTGATAAGAATCGAATGGCTTTTGACAGCTTTGCGTTAGCGCATATGCCCCATCTTTATAGCAAAAAAGAACAGTTCAGACAACTTTATGATGATATATCCTATAGTTATGGAGCAATGCAAAGGAATCCTGGTTTACATGAACAAAAAAATATTGTACGTGATTTAGGTAGTGATGTTGTGGAAAACCTATTGAATCGTTTTTTTGTCGATTATGAAAATCGCCAATTGAACAGTATTGCCAATAATGCGAAATATGATTCAAAACAACCGAGAATTTTTCTTGAAAACCTGCTAAGTAAAACCTTTTTATTTGATAGAGATATCGAGCACTGGACAATTGAATTTATAAAAACAGCGTTTTCACACTTGACAAAATCCTACGGAAATGGTGCCCTAGAAAAATTGGCCAATCTGTTGATTGTCAATTATTACAATCCAACAAAATACACAAAACTTTTTTTGGAGGCCGATAACGTCTCAGAAATGTTTAAACAAGCAATGGAGTTAAATAGAATTAGAAATCTAGTATCTCATGATAAAGATAAAGGTAAAAAATTTAGTTATAATGATTATTTAACTTATACAGATAACATTTTTTCATTTGCCGACGGACTTGTCGCAATATTTGAGAGGAACTAAAAATGGGAAAGAATAAAAATAAGAAAAAAAATCAATTTCAAGTCCAAAGTGCGCCTAAGCCGTTGGATATCAGCACACCTGAAAAAGTCGAAATTGCCGTCAGCAACGTTGTGGCAACCACTAATGAAACAGATTTCAATTCAAAGAAATCTGAATTAATGGAGGCTCTTCAAAAACAAGTTCAGGTGGCTCAAGCCGCATTACAAAAGGCAAACGCCGACAAAGAGGACGCAGAAGCCGCCAAAAAAGCGGCGGAAGAAGAAAAAGAGCGTTTAAAAAAAGAAAATCAGGATCTAGAATCTGAAAAGACGCGCCTTACAACGGAAAAAAATCAGATTCAAGCAGAATACGATGCCGCAATTGCAAAAATTGACGGTGCTGAGCAAGATGCGGCAAGAATAAAAAAAGCCGCAGAAGAAGAAGCAGATCAAATTAAGAATACCGCAGCAACAGATGCCGAGAAGATCAAAGACGAAGCAAATAAGAGCAAGTTGAAGGCTGTTGCAGATGCTAGAATGGAAGCAGCAAAAGCGTGGGAGGACGAATGCACACGCCTAAAAGGCGAATTTAACAGGCTAGGCGAAGAAAGAGTTGAATTTGAGAAGGTGCGTCAAAAATTCAATACGGATAAAAGTAATTGGGAGTTTGAAAAAGAGGCTTTTGATGATGAAAAAAACTATGTAGAACAATTAAAAGAAGAATACAAAAAATACAATCCCAAAACTATTGACAAACTAAATTTTGAACTTCAGCAAAAAGATGCACGCTACGAAGCTTTGGAAAGTCAATATGACAATCTCAATAAGATGTTCGCTCAAAATCAGGCATTTGTTGATTCTCTAAAAATTTCACTTAAGGATATTAACGGTAATGAAACCGAACTTAAGGAAATCCTTCCTGAAATTAACGAAATGCTTTCTAGGTATAGGAGTCTTCAGGAGGTCTATAAAAAATACCCGGATATTCAAGCAATAGAAAATCTCGAAAAACGTGCAGAGAAAGTAGATGCCCTTGAAATTCAAAAGCAAAAAATATTACAAGAACGAGATGATTACAAGGAAAAGGCGGCAGCAGCGGCAAGAACTAGCCGAGAACTGGAAACGGCGCGCCGTGAAGTTGAAGCCACCAACGTACTCAATCAACACCTGATTCAGGAACTCGAAAGCCATAAGACTGCACTAGAAAACCGTACTGGAGATGTTTGCCCGGCCCTTAGAAAAGTTGATGAAGAGTCTAATGCAGATTCATATAAAACTGAAATAGAAAAGATTAAAGGGCGTCAACAACTACAAAGCCTGCCGACATTAGTAGCGCATATTAAAAATTATGCCGGCTGCGAGGGTGGCAATAAGGAACGCTTATTTTACAAGGATGACGACATACGAGCATTCTTGGCCGGTATGGCAGTAAGCCGTCTTATCATTCTTCAGGGCATGTCCGGAACAGGTAAGTCAAGTTTGCCGCGTGCTATAGCGGAATCCATTTCTGGATTCAACAAATTGATCCCTGTAGAATCTTCCTGGCGTGACCGCAATGAACTTTTAGGATATTATAACGATTTCAATAAAAAGTTCAATGCCAAGACTTTTACCATTGAACTATACCGTAGTGGCAAGGAAATTTGCGCAGAAATTCCAACATTTATGGTGCTGGACGAAATGAACTTGGCACGTATAGAATACTATTTCTCCGATTTTCTAGCAGTCCTTCAAAAACCAAATAGCGACGACTGGATTATTGAACTTGTAGCATCAGATATGCGAACGCTACCCATGTCCCTTTCAAAAGAGATTAAGGACAAAATAAAGATAGAAGACAAGGACGCCTACGACATTTGGCTGCGTATAGAGAAAAGCAGAGCTGGCGATGTCAGCGCAACCGTGAGTGACGAAGAAAAACAAAAGATTAGCGCCATCCTTGAAAAGGAACACTGCCTTATTGGAGCGGAGGACTTGATAGATGGTAGAAAAATCCGCGTCCCTGAAAATGTATGGTTCGTTGGCACAGCAAATAAAGACGAATCCACCTTCGAAATAAGTGACAAGGTTTATGACCGTGCTCAAGTTATAGTATTGAACGATCGTGGTGAACCAGAAGAAAAATACAAACCTACCACAAAGCAATTTATTTCTGTGGATAAATTACAGGACATGTTTACAAAAGCTAAGAAAGATTTAGGCAAGAAAAAAGAAGATGAGATTGAAAATAGGCTAAAGGAACTCGAAGATGTTTTAAAGGAATACTTTGGAGTAGCCTTTGGCAATAGAATTTACAATCAGGCAAAAGACTTTACCGCTGTATTTATGGCGGCTGGCGGCACCCTTGAAAATGCTTTAGATTATCAGATTTCAACAAAAATATGGCGAAAGGTTGAATCTTGCGACAAAGAAAGAAATGCGTTTGAGGAATTACAGAAAATAGTTGAAGACTATCCGGAAACTTCAGAATTGCTTAAGAAAAAACTTGAAGAATTCGCCTAATGCTTGAAGATTACAAAGATTTTGGCATAGCCTTTCAGCGGCATAATCAAAGCCCCATTGCAAGCGTACGCAATGGGGATATTCCACTATACGCAATAGACAACTCCCTAGAAGATGAAAACTGGGAAGAGTTGTTTAAAAAATTGCAAGACGCAAAAAAGCCTATTACCAAGATTTGCGAAACGCCCAAATCCCATTTAAAATCGGTAAATGAGATTCGCCCTATTGATACAGTAAAAAGGGTTGGATACGAGTCTATCCCCTATCTTGCATCTCACAGCGAAGACTGGCTAGCCCGTACTGCGACAGGCCTGAAACCGGCACGACTATTTTCTCGTGTAGAAGATGACGATTTTTCAATATACGAAAATCGTGTAACGAAAACCTTGATAGACGTCGTGATCACATATCTTCGTAAAACCGAAAAAAAACTGAATGACGCTGTTGGGCAGCTAGAAGGCATTATCAATAGTGGAGTACAAACTACTGGATTTGGTTTCGATTACCGTTTCCAAATGGCTCTTAGCGAACTTTTGCGAAGTTCAACAGAAAGTGATAAAAGCCGGTCCGAAAAATACAAAAAACTAAAGGAATGCCTAAAGGAAGCCCGAAAGCTCTTAAGGTCCTATTTACGGCTTCAACAGTCTTTTTTGTACCGCAAATTAAAAAGAACTAAACGTGTATTCGGCTCTTTGAATGAAACGAATATCTTGTTGATGGATAAAAATTACAAGTATGTTTCTCAACTTTGGAAATACATGCAAAAAACCTTGAAAAAGAATTTGCACCAAACCGAAGTAGAAAATCGCGAAACCTCACAACAAGATGCAGAACGATGGTTCATGCAGTTTTGCAAGACTCTTGCAGGATATGCTGCCAACAACTTAAACTTTATCGAACAGGAAAACTTTCTTTTTCACAAGCAAGAAGCCCTCCTAGAATACTCTATTTCAGACAAAAATGGCTTAATACACTGCGTATTGCGAGATTCAACCAAACGAAAAATGCCTATACAAAATGGCCTAAAATGTCCAATCCAGGCTAGAACCGATTCTGGAAAGTTTTCTTTTGACGGACAATCCTTGTATTGGAAAAATGACATAACGGATGACGACATAGATAGATTCTGTAATTTATTCCTGCCGAATTTAAAAGGCAAGCCAAAGGAAAAAAATCAAAAAGAACAGCGAGATGCCAAGCACATTCGCGACGAATTAAAGAAAGCCTTGGTTGAGGCAAATATGAAATATGGCAAATTGCCCAAAAGTCATATTATCATCAAGCCCGTCATAGTTGAACTAAAAACTCAAGATGCTTTCGACTTCAAAAAAGAGCTCATGGCCCAGGGTAATAAAATCGCAGAAGAGCAAGATGCCGACTATGTAATTATGGCCCTGCCTTTTTGCAATGAAGCCGAACAGCAAATTATTGAATACGCCCATAATGTCAACGATAAAGTCTTGATATTACCCTTAACGATATTTGATATTAATTCTTATCGACGACTACAAAATGTATTACTTCGTCAAATCGGACAAATAAACAAGGAAATGCCAGGAATATTTAGCAAGGACGACGGCGTTCACCCCCGCCTTACGCAATGTCCCCATTGTCATCACAAGTATTTGTATTTACATTGCGAAGCAACCGAAGACACACGAAACGAAATGTCCCTTGTGAAAAAAGAGGACTTCTACCAATGGGATTCTCTATTCAAGTACAAGGACATCGTTGCGATGACCATAGGCAAAAATGGCTTTTTGTCAGTATGCCCTAATTGTGGGAAGACACCATCCACTGATTAATTTCCTTCTGTACATTAGGGTCCTAAATAAGAAAAAAAATTTCTTATTTAGCGAAATTTTTTTCCAAAAAATTTCACATATCTGCCCAAAAACGGCTTTTCAGCCCCTTTTTCTGATTGGCACGCCTTTTGCAATAGGGATACCAAAACCCTAACAAAAGGAGTTGCTAATGACTAATCCGACAATCCTGAAGATTCTAAGTGACGCCCACAAGGCCTCGTTTATGAACGAACGACTGGTAAAACAGTCGAAAATGTGTGGCTGTTTCAGCTGCGAGAGAGTCTACCCTGCGACCGAGGTCAAGGGG
>OCVV011325182.1_pt1 | contig 13948 bp, 11 predicted proteins | sample 1539721 | NCBI WGS metagenome assembly OCVV01 (sample SAMN02144230, study PRJEB22623) | gut metagenome | biome: sheep rumen | host: Ovis aries | place: New Zealand
ACTATTCTTTAAATCATTAATTAAAGAATCTAATAATACATATTTATCTTCAAAATGAGCATAGAAAGTTGATCTATTAATCATAGCTTGATCACATATTTCAGATACTTTAATTTCTTCAAATGATTTTTGAGCCATTAATATCATTAAAGCATCATATATATTTTTTCTAGTTTTTAATACTCTTAAATCTGTTGCCATATTTAATCACCAGTTAATAAATTAACTCTTTTTACTACAAAAATCAAGATATCATACATTGTGTATGATATTTATACAACTGTATTAAACAAAGTGTTGTTTATCTATACACTTTAATACTTTTGATAATGAAATCACACTTTAAGTTGTTTTACAATGTATGTGTTGAAAGGAAGAGATATATGAAAAAAGTATCAAATTGGATAGCTAATCATTCTAAATTAATATTAATAATAAGTTTATTATTGGTAATCCCTGCAATAATAGGTTATATTACTACTCGTATTAATTATGATGTATTAGTTTATTTACCTGATAACATCGAAACTATTGAAGGTCAAGATATATTAACAAATGACTTTGGAATAGGAGCATATGCATTTGTATTATCAGATAAAGATAATCCAAAAGAATTAAAACAACTAGAAGAAAAATTAAAAACTGTTAATACAGTTAATGAAGTAATATCCATAAATGATGTTACAAATGGTTCTATACCATTAGAGATGTTACCAAATGATATAACTGAAAAGCTTAAAAGTACTAAATCAACATTAATCATGGTTACTTTAAGTGATTCTACTTCATCAGATGTAACACTTTCTGCTATTGAAGATATTAGAAAAATAGTAGGAGATGCAAATCAAGTATCATCCATGTCAGCCATGGTATTAGATACAAGAGATTTATCTAATAAAGAAATAATAGCTTATGTAATTATTGCTGTATTATTTGTAATACTTATATTAACATTTGCAACTGATTCTTATATTACTCCACTTCTATTATTATCTAATATAGGATTAGCAATTTTATATAATATGGGATCTAATATAATATTTGGTGAAATAAGTTATATCACTAAAGCAATATCAGCTGTATTACAATTAGGAGTTACCATGGATTTCTCAATATTCTTATATGATAAATATAGATATTTAAAATCAAAAGGTAAAACACCAGTTGATGCTATTGATGAAGCAATACAAGAAACATTTAATTCAGTAACTGGTTCATCACTTACTACTATTGCTGGATTCTTAAGTTTATGTGGTATGTCACTTACACTTGGTAAAGATATAGGTCTTGTCATGGCTAAAGGTGTATTGATGGGATTAATATGTGTCTTAACTATATTGCCTTCTCTATTAATAATATTTGATAAAGTAATTGAACGTACTCATCATAAAATAATATTCCCTCAATTTAAACTACTACAAAATATAGCATCAAAACATTATAAGGTTATTATAGTTATTGCATTAATATTATTAATACCATTTATATATGGTAATAATCATGTAAATGTATATTATAAATTAGATGAATCATTACCTGATACCTTACCTTCACAAGTATCTAATAAAGAAATAAAAGAACAATATAATATTGCTTCCCCTGAATTTATATTGATAAATAAAGATATTAAAGGTAATCAATTAGATGAATTATCTAACGAACTAGAAAACCTAGAAGGAATAGATATGGTATTAACTCCAGGTAAAATTGAAACTCTTGGTATACCAAATTCATTTATTCCGGATAAGATAAAAAATATTTATAAAACTGATAAATATCAATTAATTATTATTAACTCAACATATGATGTAGCATCAGATGAATTAAATAATCAAATTGATAAAGTAAATGAAATAATAAAGAAATATGATGAAAATAGTATATTAGCTGGTGAAGGAGCATTAACTAAAGATTTAATTAAGATATCTAATCATGATTTCAATGTAGTTAACTATGTATCAATTGCAGTTATATTTATAATCATGTTATTTGTTCTTAAGTCAGCAAGTTTACCATTTATTTTAACTTTAGTTATTGAAATGGCTATATTCGGTAATATGGCATGGGCATTCTATACAGGAGATAAATTACCATTTATTTCATCTATAGTTGTAGGTACTATTCAATTAGGTGCAACAATAGACTATGCAATATTAATGAGTAATACTTATTTAAATAATAGAAGAAAAGGTAAAAATGTAGATGATTCTATTAAGAATACATTAGGTGCAGTAACACCATCAATTATCATGTCAGCATTATGTTTCTTTGCTGCAACATTTGGTGTATATGTCTACTCTGATATAGACATGATTGGTTCAATATGTGAACTATTATCTCGTGGAGCTATTATTAGTATGATTACAGTTATCTTACTATTACCTGCTCTATTAAGAATATTTGATAAACTAATAATTAAAACTACAAAAAATATGGAAGGAGCTAAATAATATGAAAAATAAAATAAACAAAATATTACTATTATTAGGATTAATAATAATACCTTTAAATGTATGTGCATTAGAAAAACAAGAAAATGTATATGAAGTATTAAATAGAGATGGATCAAGAAATAATATATCAGTAACTAATAGATTAACTCATATAGGAAGTCAAAGTATAAATGATGAGACTGAATTAAGAAATATTCTAAATATATCTGGTGATGAAGAATTTGAATTAAGAAAAAAATTATTAACTTGGAAAAACTCAGGTAAAGAAATACTATATACTGGAGAAACAGATAAAGAATCACCAATTAAGGTTGATATAACTTATAAGTTAAATAATAAAGAAACAGATATCAATGATTTAATAGGTAAAGAAGGAGATATAGAAATAATTATTAATTTAACAAATACTGATTATGCTTATATGCATGGTAGTAAAATCTATACTCCATTTGTTACTACTGCTGCAACTATAATTGATAATGAAGCTACTAATATAGATATATCAAGTGGTAAAATTGTATCAAATGGTAATAATAATATTGCCGTAAGTTTAGCTGCTCCTGGATTATATGAATCTATTGATTTAGATGAATTCAAAGATTTAGATAAAATAATTATTAAATATCATACTAATAAATTTACTTATCATGATATATATCTTGTATCTACTCCTAAGTTATTAAGTAAGACAGATTTAGATATTTTTGATAAATTAGATAAATTAACAGATGATATTAAAACTCTTCAAACTAATATGGATAAAATACAATCAGCATCAAACAAAATAAATGAAGGTACTGCATCATTAAACAAATATTTAAAACAAACTAATAAAGGTATAAATGAATTATCAGAAGGTGCTGATAAAGTATCTACAGGTATGAATAATCTATATACAGCATTTAATCAAGCAACTGATGACAATACTCTTACTCAATTAGAATCATTAAAAACAAATAATTTAAATACTATCCAAACTATGAGTACATCTTTAATTACATCTGTTAATACTGCTCTTGCTCAATATGGTATGTCAGTTACATCTGTTGATGAAGTTGGTGCATTAATTAAAAATGGTACTTTAACAAATGAAGAAGTAATATCTACATATAAATTAATTGAATTATTAAAATACAATTATGAATCAGTAGATTCACAAATAACATTAATAAAAAATATGAAACCTAACTTAAAAACTATAAATGAAGGAACTAAAGAAATATCAACAAACTTAAAAACAGTTAAAAGTGCTATAAGTTCTATTACTTCTGGATCTGATGAATTAAAAACTGGTATGAATGAATTAAATTCAGGTATTAAAAAATTCAATAAAGAAGGAATTAATAAGTTATCTTCTTATACTGATAAAATAGATAAATATAGTACTAAAGCTAAAGACTTAGTTAAATTATCAACTAAGTATAATGGATTTACATCAAATAATTCTGATGAAACAATATTTATAACTGTTATTAAATAAATAAAAAAGTAGTTACCAATTGATAACTACTTTTTCATTGTCATAATAAATCTTTAGATTATGATCTACTATTTCTTTAGTTATAGGATTAACTATTTCATCTTTAAGATATTCTTTATCATATAAAGTTTGTAATGTAATACTTCCTTCACATGCATTTTCTAAATAACACTTCTTAGCATAATACTCTACTTTAGTATGCATAGAATATAATGATTTTTCTTCGTGTCTTTCATTTATTACTACTACTGTTTTAGTAATAATAAATACAGCAATTATAGCTAATGTACATATAAATATTAAATAATTACTTATCTTCTTTTTTTCCATAATAATCCTCTATAAACTTTTCTCTATATTCTAATATATTATCATTCTTAATTGCTTCTCTTAAATCTTCTGTTAGTTTAATTAAGAATCTAATATTATGAATAGATAATAATCTTTGTCCAAATGTTTCATCTGCTACTATTAAATGTCTTATATAAGCTTTAGTATAATGCTTACATGCATAGCAATCACATGAATCATCTATTGGAGTAAAATCATCTTTATATTTATTATTCTTTATATTAATCTTACCATGTTTTGTATGTGCATGACCATGTCTTGCTAATCTTGTAGGAGCAACACAATCAAATATATCTACACCTCTAATAACATTTTCAATAATATCAATAGGATCTCCTACACCCATTAAATATCTAACTTTATCTTTAGGTAGATATTTACATGAATACTCAACTTGTTGATATTGTACATCTTTAGGTTCACCTACTGCAGTACCACCTATAGAATATCCATCAAAATCCATTTTAACTAATTCTTCTACACAATGTTTTCTAAGATCTTCATATTCAGCTCCTTGAACAATACCAAATAATGATTGTCTTGGATTATTGAATACATCTTTTCCTCTTTTAGCCCATCTTAATGTTCTTTCTACAGATTGTTCAACATACTCTCTTGTATGTGGAAAACCTACACATTCATCAAAAGACATAGCTATATCTGAATCTAATTTATTTTGTATTTCAATACTCTTTTCTGGTGTTAATAATAATTCTTCTCCATTTAAATGAGATTTAAATTTAACTCCTTCTTCAGATATCCATTTAGGTTTAGATAATGAGAAAACTTGAAATCCACCTGAATCAGTAAGAATAGGTCCATCCCAATTCATGAATTTATGTAATCCACCTGCTTTATCAACAATATCTTCACCTGGTCTTAGCCATAGATGATAAGTATTAGATAATATAATACCAGCACCTAAGCTTTTAACTTCTTCAGGCGATAATGTTTTTACTGTTGCTTGAGTACCAACAGGCATAAACATAGGTGTATCATATGTACCATAGTTAGTTTCAATAGTGCCTAATCTAGCATTAGTATTCTTTTCTTCCTTAATTAAATTATATTTTATTTTCATATAACCACTTCTTATCTTTTTAATAATCTTCTAGCTTTATTTACCTCGAAGTTTCTTCTTCTTTCTTCTAAAATATATTCTATTTTATCTCTATCCATATAACCTTCATTTTCTAGTGTAAAATTATATACATAGTCTTCTATATCACTTGAAGCATATTCAGCATCATTTATTAATCTATCTAATGTATAAAAATCTGATGAATCAAAATATGCTATTTGATCAAAGAAATCTCTTTCTCCACTTGCATATCTTAATACTGCTATTTCCCACATACTTCTATATCCATATGGAATATATTCTCCTTTACCTAACTTAGCTAATTCTATAGCCATCTCTAATGTAACAAACTTAGGATCTATTATCCATAACATAGATGAAGCACCATTTTTTATTATTTCATTTAAGAAATCTTTATTTAAATCATATCTATTAACACATCTATCTTGTATATATCTAATTGGTTTATCTTCATCATGACTTCTATAATATGTGTTATACAATACTACATTTGTATCAAATTCTTCATCTGATACTCTTATTTCTTCTCTATTTAACGATCTATCCTCAAAGTTATCGTATATAGTATATCTACCCACTTTAAAACCTCCCTTAATCTTTCTTTATAAACATAGCATCTCCGAATGAGAAAAATCTATATTTATTATTAATTGCTTCTTTATATGCATTAAGTATAAATTCCTTTTTACTAAATGCTGATACTAACATTACTAATGTTGATTTAGGTAAATGGAAATTAGTTATTAAGCAATCAATTGCTTTAAACTCATATCCAGGATATATAAATATATCTGTATTACCTTTGCACTCCTTAAACTCATTATATTTATTCATAATAGTTTCTAGTGTTCTAGTACTTGTAGTACCTACAGCAATTATTCTTCTATTATCCTTTTTAGCTTCATTTAGTATATCAGCTGTTTCCTTAGACATTTCATAATACTCTGAATGCATATGATGATTCTTTATATCATCTACTTCTACTGGTCTAAAAGTTCCTAATCCTACATGTAATGTAACATTAGTAATAATTACACCTTTATCTTTTATTTGTTGTAATAATTCATCAGTAAAATGTAATCCAGCAGTAGGAGCTGCAGCAGATCCAATATTCTTAGCATATACAGTATTATATCTATCTTTTTCTTGTAGCTTCTCATGAATATATGGTGGTAAAGGCATTTCTCCTAATCTATCTAATATTTCAAGTAGTATACCTTTATATAATAATTTAACATGTGTAACTCCTTCATCAAGAAGTTCTACTACCTCTGCACTTAATTCATCAGAAAATCTAATAATTGTTCCTACATGTAATCTTTTTTGAGGTCTACCTAAGCACTCCCATGTATCATCACCTAAATCTTTAAGTAATAATAATTCTATTACTGCTCCAGTTTCTTCCTTAACACCCATTAATCTAGCAGGTATTACTTTTGTATCATTTATAACTAATACATCGCCTTCATGTAGATAATCAATTATATCATGAAAAACTCTATGTTCAAGTTCACCTGTAAATCTATCCATTACTAATAGTTTAGATGATGCTCTATCTTTAAGTGGAGTTTGAGCAATTAGTTCTTCAGGTAAATCATAATTAAAATCTTCTGTTTTCATTCGAAAATCACCTTCTATATTATATACAAAAATCTTAATAAATAAAAGATATACATTAGTATATCTTATTATTCAAAGAAATCATCAAAGAATTGATCATCACTTGTTGAATTAACTACAGTTGATTCAGTATCAACTTTAATTGGTGTAGTTGGTTGAGTAATAACTTCCTTGTTAGTATTAATAACTGTAGGATTAGTATTAACAACAGTTGGTTGAGTTACAACTTGTTGTACGACATTTTGTTGACCTATATTATTATTAATCATTGATTGAAAATTATTATTTGGTGATGGATTAACATAAGTCGGTTGAGTATGAACAGGAATATTTTGTTCAACAACTTCTTCATGTTGTACATCTTTAATACTATCAACATTACTAAATATATCTTTAAATGTTGATGGTGCACTTTCAACTTTATTTTCAACTACACTAGTTGGTTGAGTTACAACAGGTGTTGATTCTACAGTTGGAACTTTTGTTGGTTCAGTTGTTTGAACTGGAGCAACAGGTTCAACTTTTTCTTCAACTTTATTCTCTTCCTTCTTTTCTTCAAAAGCAGGAGTTTTAACATCTTCAGCAAATACAACTTTATTATCTTCAAAAGGATTTAGTTTATTTGGTTTATCTTTAAGATCTTGATCTTTCTTAGCTTTCTCTTGTTTTTCTTCTTCTTCAAGTCTAGCTATTTGAGCATCAATCTTCTTAACTAAATCATCTATATCAATTTGAGGTCTTTGTCTAGCAGGATTTGCTTTATTTCTTTCAGCCATGAACTCTTCAAATGTTGGGAATTTCTTTGGAGGATTATTTAATCCTTGCATTCCGCCTGTCATGATATCAGAGAAACTTGGTGTAGAAGATGCTGCTGCAGGAGCAAATGGATTACCAGCTCCAGCTGATGCAAATGGATTAGATGCAGGAGCAAATGGATTACCTCCTCCAAATGGTGAACCAAATGGATTATTCTCCTGATTCTTTTTCATTTCACTTCTTTTTCTTACATCAACGAAATTCTTTAAATCAAATAAAGCAACTTCTCTTCTTTCTCTTACAGGAAGTTTAGCAGGCTCTTGCCATTCCTTATCTCCCCAGTCAATGTTGAATGCTTGTTTAAGCTTAGTTCTAAATGGATTTTGTCTATTACGTATAATAATAACTTCATTTAATTGTAACTTTTGTAAATCTGCTACAGTTATTAATGGAACTGAAGCAGTTTTATCATCTTTCTTACTCTTAACTTCACCACATAATTTAGATATTTCTTCAAGAGCAGCTAACTCAGTAGTAAGTAAGTACATTAAGTTTGCACAGTTAGAACGAATAGTTTGAGCTTCCTCTTTACCATATACTTGATCTAATTGTGCATAGTTTTGAATGATGAAAGTAAATCTAATATGTCTTGAACGTGCAGCTGTAACCATTGTTGTAATATCTTTCAGTGCTGGCATGTTCGCAAACTCATCAAGTACAAAGTTAGTTCTATATGGTAAATGAGAACCAGGACTATTTTGAGCTACATCTATTAATACTTCATATGCTTGTTTAATAAAGATTGTAGCAAGTGCATGATAAGTTTTCTTTTCATCTTGTACTATGATAAATACTGCAGTCTTTTGTTTACCAATATCAGCAATATCAAAATCTGAGTATGATAACATCTCTGTTAAATTATCTCTAGAACCAAAGTTTCTTATCTTTAATCTAAATGTAGAAAGGATAGAACCTTTAGTATCTTGAGGTGCATTAATTGTATTTGATGCAAGTAAGTATGATGAAGATTGTTCACCTTTTAATTTAAAGTATTCTTTAATATAAGTAGAATTACCACCTATTTTATCTTCACCAATAGTAGTCATTATATTAACTGACTTTAAGTTTATTTCTTCTTCTTTAGCATCTTCGATTAATCCTAAAATATTAGCAGCTAAATAGTCTGCTGCAGAGTCTTGCCAGAATGGATCTTGTTGAGGGCCATCAGTTTTAACAATATTGTTAGCAACGTCGTCAATTAACTCCATAGCTTTATCTCTATTACCCTCTTTATATAATTTATATGGAACCATTAATGGATTCCATGCATTACCTTGTTGAGGATCACGGAAGTTTAAAACTATAATATTGTAACCTTTATGTTTTAAGTATGTTGTATGATTACGATATATTTCACCTTTTGGATCGGTAAATACCATTGATTCACCATGTTTAGCTAATGAATATACTAATGGGTCAACTACTGCTGATGTCTTACCAGATCCAGTAACTCCGACTACCAATGTATGATATTCAGAATCATCAACCCACATATTTTTACCATCATTTATGAAAACTACTCCACCATGTTCAGCTTCTTCATCTTGAACACCTACTTTATAGATATTCCATCCAGCCTTCATTTCTTTTTCTTCCATCCATCTAGAATATCCGTCTGAGTCTTTTTCACCTATCTTTAAACCAGGTCCACCTTTTGAGAATTCAAATATTGTAGATGAAACTGATAAGAATATTACAAATAATACTCCTAAGAATACTACTAATGTTGCAGGTAAATATGGTAATAATAATCCAGGAATAGGATTAAAACCTGCAAATTCTTGAGTATTAATAATTGAGAATAAATTAGTTACAGCTATAGAACTTAAATATAATAGAATAATGCAAAAAAGAACAAAAAGTGTTAAGTCTTTGCCTGTAACTTTAATCTTCAATTTTAACTTCATATAGCCATCCCCTTTCTCTCATATTATTATAATATAAAATACATATTTTTACTATACTCTTTTATTTGCTTCATTTATTTTTATAACTGTAACAATTGTAAATATAAATACGAATACTAATAAACCTACAACAATATATATTAGTATTTGAGTTGAATTAACTTTCTTCTCTTTTGTTTCTACTTTTTTATCATCCTCTGTATCTGGATCACTTATTACTGTTGATGTAGCAATAGTAGATTCTGTAGTACCAATTCTAATTGGTCCTTCAGAAGTTGTTATAGGTGATTCTATTGTACTAGTTGTTGTAGTTGTATTATTACTGCTACTAGTTGTTGTAGTACCACTTAACTCACCTTGTATAGATTTTTTAATCATATCTATATCTTCATCTGTTAAATCAGAATTTTGTCTATATTTTTCACCATCAAATTTTAAATTATTATATGTAACATTTAAAGCAAATGAAACAGTATTATTATCTGTATCAGTACTCTTAGTTACTGATATAGGTAAAAAGCCATATTTATCAACAATTCCATCCATTGTTATACAATAAGCATATAATACATTTATATCTTCAACTGTATTAACTGATATAGTTGTTGAAAAGTTTGTTTCTTTCAACAAAGTAACATTATTATCTTTTACTTCATTGTTCTTAAATGTTGAGTATTGAACATATATTTTATCTATACCTGAAACATCAGCTGATGTAGAAAAAACAGCAGAAAACTTAACAGTGTTATAATCAGATGCATATACAATACCAGGAACTAGTATTAATAAAGTTATAATAAACATTGTTAATTTCTTCATATATGTTCACACCCTTTCTATATATTTTTAGCTTTTATATATAATATTGATAATACAATAACAAATACTGAAACAACTCCTACAAATACATATAAGATGTAAGTATTTGTTTTATCATCTTTTTTATTATTCTTATCCTCATTCTTATTTTCTTCTTTATATTTCATATAGTCTAATTCTATAGTTGTAGTATCACCATCTAATACATTTATATTAGTAGGATAGAATACTTCATATTCATCTGTATAATCTACTACTGCTACATATGATATATAGTAGTTAGTTGCGATTATATTTTGATTTATTTCAAAGTTATTACTACTATCTAATGTGTAATTATATCCATATGGAGTATTACTTATAACTACATTAATCTTTTTATCTTTCATATTATCAGGTACTAAAGCTTTAATATGAATATTACCTCTAGGCATTGTTGAATCTTTATCCATATCAGTTATTTCTCTAGTAACTACACCTTCGGAATCTAGTTTAATATAAGTATTTGATATTATATCAAAAGCCCAAGTATCAGTTACTAATTCACCTTCTGAATATGCATGCCCATCTATATAGTTATCAACTATTATGAGTTCGCCTTCTGCTTTAACACAAGGAATAAAAAGAATTAATAATAACAATAAAATAAATCTTTTTTTCATACCATTCTATCCTCCTGTATATGAGAAATGCATATAATCCTTTTTACTATTCCAAGTTCCTCCCCAGCCCCAGCCTATTGAACTGAATGCTTTAACTAATATACCATTTGAAGGAATTGAATATTCACTTCTTGAAGGATCCCAGAAACTACCAGCATCTACTTTACCAGAAGGATATACACAATAATTCTCATTAACATTTATATCTACAGCAAGTCCCAATGAATGTTGAGACATCTTACTTGAACCAGAGATATTTCTCCATGAGAAACCTTGTACTTCATATACTTTAAATCCAGCATTTTGAGCTTGTTGAAGTACTGCTTTCAAATCATTTGCTATAGCCTTATGAACAGTTACACTAGTTGTAGTTTTTGTACCATTCTTTTTAGTTATCGGTACAGATACTGTAACTAGATATTTTCTTACTTCTGCTTCAGTTGTTGGAACTCCATTAGGGAAAACATCTTTTAGTTTTCCTGTGGCAGGAACAGTACCTCCAACACCAGAGCCTCCACCTCCATCGATGTATTCTCCACCATCTATTCCATTATAACGATAGAATGATGTATATCCACTATAAGGACCTCTTATAACACCTGCGGATGGATCAACATGGATCCAATTACCATTACCCATGTATATACCAACATCTTGACCATTTACACCAAAATCACCTGGTAATAATTCACTTTCAGATATAGCAGTAAAACTACTACTAGAAGTTATTGCTGAACCATTTAAATATCCTGGATCATTTCCAGTCATATTCCAAACAACCCATTCAGCTAAACCACCAGCATCAACGCCACCAGCTATTCCTTCTTTAGTTGCACTTGTAGGTCTTCCTCCACCTTTATATGGAGTACCTACAGCTAAAGCAGCTGCAGCGGTTAATCTTTTTCTATTTTGAGATAATGAATCCCATCCAGGAACATCACCTACTATCGCTTTAAGTGCTTCATCTTCATTCTCATCTCCACCAACTACAAGTTGCCATGCATTTTGAACCCCTTCTCCAGCACTTTCTAGGAAGTCATCCATTGCTACATATCCACCTATAAATGGTAGTATTATGATTATTACTGGTAATCCTATTGTAAATAGAAAACCTATAGCACCTATAAACCATAGTAATAATTGTTTTTTAATTTGTTTCTTTTTTGCTTCTTTAGCATTTTTAAAGAATTCTTTAGCATTCTTTTTAACGCCTTCTTTGTCTCCTGCCATAGCAGCACCGACAGTATCAAAGGCTCTATTAATTGTTTTTAGTTCTTCTTTATTATCTTTAGCTATTTGTTTAATAGCTTCATTCTTTTCCATGGCATCAGCTACATGGCCCATTCCTTTATCGATTGCACCACCAACTTTTTCCATGGCTTTATTTTTTAATTCATCACCCATTGGTGATTGAGTTAATAATTTCTTATTTCCAGCACCAGCACCTTTAGCAGTTGATGCTGCTCCCTTAGCAGCTTGTTGTCCACCTTGTTTTGCTGCTTGCTGTGCTCCTTGTTTTGCTGCTTGCTGTGCTCCTTGTTTTGCTGCTTGTTGGGCTCCTTGTTTTGCCGCTTGTTGAGCACCTTGTTTTGCTACTTGTGTACCAGCTTGTTTAGCAGCACCTGTTGCTCCACCTGTAAAAATAGATGCAACATTTAAACCAGCATCTAATAATTCCCTAGTATCGGAATTTTCTACTTCACCATTTTCATTAACGACTTTACCAGGTGCGACTTTGTCACCTGGTTGAGCTCCTTCTGGTACTTGTGGATTTGTGGAGTTATCCTTGGCATCTTTGGCCATGTTAACTCCTTTAGCTAATGCAGATGATGAACCTGATGTTCCTGCACTAGTTGGTATTTTACCTTGATTCATATCCGCATTTCCTTTCTATTATCTTCTAACACTTAGATCTACTTCGTAGTTCCATACACCTTTATCATAGAATACATAACTAGCTTCAGTAGTATCTACTATTATAAACTTATTATTATCTTCAGCATATCTATCTACTTTACTATTCATAAGTAAAGTTTTATCTAGCTTATTAACATAATCAATGAATTTATCATAACTATTATTAAATACATGTTCTTTTGTTTCATCTGTTAATTTATTATATGCTTTTGAAGGATTATTAATTAATAACATCATATAATCCTTATAATATTGTTTAAATACTTCTGCTTTATCAATGTTATAAACAACATATTCATTAGCATCATATTTAATTATTTCTTTAGGTACATTCTCATGTGAAGGTTCATATATACCTTGATTTTGTTTTATATATCTATATAAGAATATACCACCTATTGCTAATAATACGACTATTACAAATATAATAGTTCTTATATTTTCTCTTATAAAATTACGCATGGCATTCACCTCCAAATTGATTAGAATCAATACTTTTAACAGTAAATGTCATTTCGTTTTCATTTAATACTACTTCGTAATATTGATCTTCATATTCCTTATACTTATTAACACCAATTACATTTCCAGATACATAATAACTAGTATAACCATTACCTAATCTCTTAGAACACATTAATGATCCTTTATATGTAGTTCTAATATCATATTTCTTAATGTAATTAGTAATAGTATGAGTATCTATATGATTCTCATTTACAAAATCTTTATCTAACATTTTTAAAACATCTTCATAATTACTATTATTAATATATGTATAATACTTATCTAAGATATTTAGTACAGTATAATATCTACTA
>OCVV011095185.1_pt1 | contig 13947 bp, 14 predicted proteins | sample 1539721 | NCBI WGS metagenome assembly OCVV01 (sample SAMN02144230, study PRJEB22623) | gut metagenome | biome: sheep rumen | host: Ovis aries | place: New Zealand
CGGTTACGGCGGTATGGGAAAAGATTCTTTCCCTCAAAAAATGCAGGAATATGGCATTCCGCTCAAAAGTGACCGTATCCGCATTACGGAATATATCAATGATATGGATACCTGCATGGCGGCGGCGGATTTGGTTGTGTGCCGTTCCGGTGCGAATGCCCTTGCTGAACTCGAAGCACTCGGAAAACCGTCAATTCTCATTCCGTCCCCCATTGTCGCCGGAAATCATCAGTATCATAATGCTATGGTGCTCGGAAAAGCCGGTGCTGCACAGGTCATCGAACAAAAGGATGTTACCAATGAAGACATGATTCGGAGAATTGAAGCCCTTTATAATGACCGTCCTAAACTCTGGAGCATGGCGGAAAGTGCGTCTTTCCTTGCTGTTCGTGATACTGAAGAAAGAATCTGGGGTGTCATTGAGAAACTTATTCACTAATCCCCCTGTCACCTGTTTTCCACTTCTTACATATGATACAGGGAAAGGAGTGGGGACAAATGCAGAAATTTGTCATGCAGGGCGGTAAAAAATTAGAGGGCGATATTCCCGTACAGGGTGCAAAAAACAGCGCACTTCCTATATTGTCCGCTGCTTTACTTTGTGAGGGGGAAAGCATCCTCGAAAACTGCCCGAAATTATCCGACGTTTACACGGCTTGCAGAATTCTCACCAGTGCCGGATGTCAATGTAATATGCAGGGGCATACTGTTTCCATTCGTGCCGATTCTGTCAGTCATTCCGAAATACCTGAAACCCTCATGCAGGAAATGAGGTCTTCTATTATCTTCATGGGGGCTATGCTGGGGAGACTCGGTACTTGTACTATGGGTTATCCGGGTGGATGTGAACTCGGTTCACGTCCTATCGATTTGCATTTGCAGGCTTTCCGGAGGATGGGAGTTAAAATTCATGAACATCATGGTATTTTATCCTGTACAACTCCCAACGGCTTGCACGGTGCAAAGATTCATTTGCAGTTTCCCTCTGTTGGGGCGACTGAAAATATTCTCCTTGCTTCGGTTATGGCGAAGGGTGAAACCATCCTGACCAATGCGGCAAGAGAACCTGAAATTATTGACCTTGCTAATTATCTCAATCGGTGCGGTGCGAAAATCCGTGGGGCTGGGTGCAGTACTATCTATGTGCAGGGCGTTCAGAAACTGAAAGGCTGTACATACCGGATTATGCCTGACCGGATTGTTACAGCTACCTGGCTCAGTGCCGTTGCTATGACCGGCGGAAATGTACGGCTTATTGGTACAGATACTACCAGTCTGGAAGGAATTCTGGACGTTTTCGAGGAAATGAACTGCCGTTTCAGCCGTTCTGAAAATACCCTCTGTTTTTCTGCCGGAAAACCCCTTCATGCTGTTCGTTACCTTAAAACTATGCCTTATCCCAGCTTTCCGACGGATGCACAACCTGTTGTGATGTCTGCTCTGTGCGTGGCAGATGGTACTTCTCTGATTGAGGAAACTATTTTCGAAAACCGCTTCCGCCATGTGGAGGGTTTGTGCCGGATGGGGGCTGATATTCAAATTACCGGAAGGGCTGCCGTTGTTCACGGCGTGCACAGGCTTCACGGTGCGCAGGTCAGTGCTACTGATTTGAGAGGCGGTGCGGCTCTTCTCGTTGCTGGACTTTCCGCAGAGGGAGAAACCATCCTGACGGAAATTTCCCATATTGACAGAGGCTATGACAGTCCGGAAGTTCTGCTCCGGAATGTCGGTGCTGGAATCGTTAGAATCTGAATTAAGAATGGATGATGTTTGTGAGAGATGTACAAAAAACAAGTATGCAACATGAAACAGACCCCAGAAGAATCCGCCGCCGGAAAAGAGGGCGTTCATTATATGTGCTGATGGCTCTCATTCTGGCGGTTGCGACGATGGTCACTTTGTCTATGACTGTTTTTTTTAATATCAAAACCATTCGTGTGACTGGAAATGCGGAAGATTACCCTGTTGATGATATTGTGGATGCGACACAAATTGAAATCGGTGATAATATGGTCAGACTCAAGGTGGATGAGGCAGAGAAAAAAGCCCTCTCTACTTTGATTCACGTTGAAAGCGTTCAAATTAAACGTGAATTCCCTGATACTCTCGAAATTCATGTGGAGAAATGCACTCCGGCTTATAATGTCGTTTATCAGTATGGAACTCTGATTGTCAGCGAACATGGGAGAATTCTCGAAAACAGCATGAACCCTCAGGAGGGGCTTGTTAAAATTGTGGGCTATGAACCGGAGGAAACTACCCCCGGTTATACTATCCGCTCCATTGAGGAACGCAGTGACAAGATTTTTAATGCCTTCCGTGAACTGATTTATCAGGGGGGGCTTGGTGTGCCTATCGTTTCTGTGGATATGAGCGACCCTAATGATATTATGGTCAATTTCGGAAACCGTATTACTTTTGATATGGGAAACTGGAGCGAAATCAATTATAAAATCAGCTTTGCTGAGCAGATTATCGCCAGTCAGCCAGCGGACAAGCAGGGGTATCTTGTCATGGTCGGTTCAAATCAGTGTTCTTTCCGGAATAAAGCCGATTATGAGGAAACTCAGAAAAAATTGCAGGGGCTTTATCAAGAACCAGCCAAGGAAGCCAAAAAGCCCGATACTACGGAAACAACTCCTCCTGATGATGAAATTTTGGACTTTACCCCTGAAAATCCGCCTGTTGATGAGAATTTCCCTGCTGATGATTTCGAAACTCCCGAAGAAGTTCCAGAAATCGAAATGACTGCTCCGAGTATCCAAATTCCGGAAGAGTATCTGGATGATGAAAATGACGGCATTGCTATGGATGATTATGACGATGATTAAAAAAATGGAATAAAAATACAGTTTCCTGCTGTACATTCATGCACATTTTTGTTAAAATCATGCAAAAAAGCGTTGCTTGAGTTGTACGGAATAGGAAAAAATTAGATTTTGTCAAAAAACTATTGCAAAATGTCGGCGGATGTGTTACAATAATAATGTCTCATAATGTTTTGAAGCTGTGTTTTTGCACAAGTACATAAACTACGGTAGGAGGAAAAATCATGACAGACTTCATTTATGAAGAGGCTTTTGAGCCGGATGTCAATATTAAAGTAATCGGTGTCGGCGGTGGCGGCGGAAACGCTTTGAACTGCATGGTCGATTCTGATGTCAGTGATATTGAATATGTAACCATCAATACGGATGCAAAAGCACTGAAAAATTCCAAAGCTGCAACTCGCATTCAGATTGGCGCAAAACGCACCAGAGGCAGAGGCGCAGGCAATAACCCGACTGTCGGTCAGGAAAGTGCTGAAGAAAATATTGAAGAAATTGAAGCTGCTCTCAAGGGCGCAGATATGGTGTTTATCACTGCCGGTATGGGTGGCGGTACGGGAACAGGTGCTGCTCCTGTCGTTGCTAAAACTGCACAGGCTATGGGTATTTTAACTGTTGCCGTTGTTACAAAGCCTTTCGCTTTCGAACGTGAACAGAAAATGGCTCAGGCTGAGGCTGGTATCAATGAACTGAAAAAGTATGTGGATTCTTTGGTTGTGATTCCTAATGAAAGTCTTCTGAAAGGTCTCGAAAAACCTTTGACCATGAGAGAGTCTTTCGCTCTTTCGGATGATGTGCTGAAAACCGGTGTTAAGTCCATTGCGGATTTGATTGTCGAAGAAGGATACATTAACCTCGACTTTGCCGATGTTTCTACCACTATGAAGGGCGCAGGTTACGCACATATGGCAATCGGTCACGGACAAGGTAAGGACAAGGCGGTTGAAGCTGCAAAACAGGTTATTTCCAGCCCGCTCCTTGAAACTTCCATCGCCGGTGCAAGAAGATTGCTTATCAATATCGCTATGTCTGAGGATACACTTGCTTCTGATGTGGATACTGCTTCTAAGATGATTTCTGAGGCTGCTGCTCCAGATGTACAGTTTATTTTCGGTGCGGCTTTCAAGGAGGATATGCAGGACGAAATGACTGTTACGGTTATCGCTGCTGATTTTTCAACCGGCTCAAAGGAAAGCCGTCAGCAGACTCCCTCAGGCGGTCAGCAACAGCCCTCTTCTCAGCCACAGCAGGCTCAACAGCCTCAGCAACGCCCAAGAAGAAGAGCAGTTGACAACGGCGGTTCTAAACTGCCCCCTCCGCCTACAATGAGTGCTCAGCAGTTACAGGCTCAGGCTGAACAGCCGGCATCTCGTCAGGCTCATGCTTCTGCTCCGGCACAGTCCCAGCAGTATCAGCAACAGCCCGTACAGTCTCAGCAGTATCAACAGCCGGTACAGTCCCAACAGTATCAGCAACAGCCGGCACAGGCTCAGCAATATCAACAACAGCCACAGTATCAACAGCCTTCTCAGTCTCAGCAGTATCAGCAGGCGGTTCAGGCTCAGCAGGTTCAGCAAGGTGCAGTCCCTCCCCCTCCTGTGATGAATATTCAGCAACAGAAAGAGTCAGTGGATGTTCCGCCCCCACCAGTTGCCCCCAGAAGAGAGGCTCAGCAACAGCCCCAACAACAGGCTGAAAGTGAAAAAATGGACTACGCACAAGAGCCACAGAGAAGAAGTGCAACTTCTGATTTCGATATGAAAGAAATTTTCGATATTCTCGGCGGAAATTAAGAAAATATAGCTATCAGTTCTGCCTGTCGTTGGCGATTTGCTGACGACAGGTTTCTTATTGACATTTTGCACAAAAATCAGGCTGTGAATTTTACGTATATTCTCTTGAAAGATATCGAAAAATATGGTATAATAACAATGATAATCTGAAAAAACGGATACGGTTGTATTTCGTTGTCATTTGAAAAGGAGAGAAGCGAAATGGCAGATATCCCAACTGGGGTCTTGAAAGAAACGTCTCTTGGTCAGAAAGGCTTCGTGAAAGAACCTGTTATGACCTTTATTCAAGAGTTGCTTGACCAGAATGACGAACTCAAAGAAAAAGTCAAGAAATATGAAAGCGATGAGGAAGCACGGGAATCTGAACTGATTAAACAGTACAGAGAAGACCAAGAAGCCGCTGAAAAACGTGCTAAGGAAGCCGAAAAAAAGGCGGAAGAGGCTGAACAGAAAATTGAGGAAATGAGCAAAAGTTCTGAGGAAACTTCTACACAACTTCAGGAAGCTAACGAAAAACTGGAACTCCTTGCGAATGCCCTTAAAGATGCTCAGGATAAAAGCGGTGAGGATGCCGAAAAAGTAAAACAGCTCCTCGAAGAGAAAAAACAGGAGATTTCTCAGCTCGAAGAAAATATTCAGAAAATTACCTCCGAAAAAGACGCTATGGAAGAACAGCTGAACCAAACTAAGGAACAGCTCGCAAATACGACTAATGAACTTTCCAACATGGAAGGGGAAATGTTTGCTAAGGATTCCCAGATTGAAGACCTTCGTGAGGAAATGGAAGAACTGAAAAACAGTTCCTCCTCTGAAGACGAAATTCAGGATTTGCAGGAACAAATTGCAACTTATGAACAACAGTTGCAGGATTTGCAGAGAGAAAATCTCGAACTCGAAAAGAAGGCAAGCCGGACGGATGTCAGTGCTGCTTATGCCAGAGCCGGAAGAATTATTGACGATGCCGAAGAAGATGCAAGCCAGATTCGGAAACAGGCTGATGCGGATGCTTATGAAATGAAACAGACCGCTCAGGAGGAAGCTGCTCGGATTTTGAATGATGCTGATGAAAAGGCTCTTTCCGCAAAGGCGCAGGCTGATGAAATTGTCAACGCTGCCATGGAAAATGCAAAGATTCAGTGCGAGGAAATCACAAGAGAGGCTGTCGTTCAGGAAGAACGTGTTCACGAAGTGACTGCTTTCACCAGAAATATGCTCCATCAGCAACTTGGCATTCTGGAAGAAAAGCTTTATACTATCCGTTCCCTGATGGAACAGACTATGAATGCTGTTGATGAAACTATGAATTCCGCTGATGATGCTGTTTATAGTGCCAGAATTCAGATTCAGGATGTTTCCGGTATCGTGGACGAACAAACTCAGGCTATTATGAATGGTCAGGCTTATCCGCCGTCTTATTCTGAACCTCTGCCGGATTATGATGATGCACAGACTTATCCTGAAGAAACAACTTTCGAACCGGAATATAATGAGGATGTTCCCGAAGTGGTGAATGTCGCTCCGCCTGATGAGGATGAGACTGTTGCGGAAACAATTATGGAAGTCGCTGCTGAGGGGATGCAGGAATTCGAAGTGCCGAAGTTTGAAGCACCGCCTAAGTATCAAGAACCTAAATTCGACGCTCCACCTGAAAATATCAGTCAGGAAAATTTTGCAGAGTCTATGATGAGTGATTTCGTTTCCGTTCCAAGCATGGAAGTGCCGGAAAAGGGAAATGACCAGTTTACTATGAATAATCTGATGAGAGATGCTAATAACACAACTGACTAATCTGATTTCTGAGGTGAGAGAATATGCCGGAATTACGGCGAATTGATGCACAGTCATTAAAATCGGCTGAATTACATATCGGGGAAAAGATTCTGCTTTCTGGTTATGTCTATACCGCCAGAGATGCCGCTCATAAACGCATTTCAGCGTTGCTGGATTCCGGAGGAGCATTGCCATTTCCTCTGGAGGGAGCTGTTATTTATTATGCAGGTCCTACCCCTGCACCCCCTGAAAAGCCTGTCGGGGCTTGCGGTCCTACGACTTCCGGTCGGATGGACGTTTACACCCCTCGGATGCTTGACCTCGGTCTTGCCGGAATGATTGGAAAGGGTGAACGCTCTCAGGCTGTCCGTGATGCCATTGTGAGAAATCATGCTGTGTATCTCTGTGCAGTCGGAGGGGCTGGCGCACTGGCTGCCCGTTGTATCAAAAGTCTGGAAGTGATTGCTTTTGAAGATTTGGGCTGTGAAAGCGTGAAACGGCTGTATGTTGAGGATTTTCCGCTGATTGTCTGCAATGATGCTGAGGGCGGAGATATTTTCTCGCAGGGCAGGGCAACTTATCAAAGAAAGGCTGTTCATGTCTGATTGGCATTCTGATGAGGAATTAGCGGTGCTTGCCAAAGATTCTATGGAGGCGGAAGGAATTCTGCTTTCAAGATATTTGCGGTTGATTCAATATTACGCTTTCCACTATGCAAGCGGTGCGGATGCGGATGACCTTGTTCAGGAAGGGCTGATTGCTCTTTTGTATGCCATCCCTCAATATTCCCCCGAAAAAGGGACAAAATTTTCTTCGTTCGCTCAGGTCTGCATTCAGAACCGAATGAAGAACGTCCTCTTAAAAAACCAGAAAAATCCTGAACCTGTCGAAAATCTTGAGGAGTATCAGAGTGCTGATTTTATTGATGAGGTCACTCCTGAAAGTATCCTCCTCGAAAAAGAACAGGAGATTTTATTCCGGAAACAGGTCATGGAAATGCTTTCTGATAAGGAATGGCAAGTTCTGGGATTGATTGTGGAGGGCGCAACTTATGCGGAAACTGCAAGGAAACTCGGCATTTCTGAAAAGTCTGTGGATAATGCCATGCAGAGAATCCGCCGAAAAATGCGGAGCGTTCCCCATGGGGAAAGTTCCACAGAATGAAAAGTTTGTATTCCGTGCCGTCGGCATGGATGCGATAAAAAAAGGGCTTATAGCTTAATGAATTACATCGTGACATCATTTTATTTATTGCCTGTGCAGGCGGTAACTGGTTTTGTACGTTCGTTTCATTCCGTCTGTAGTCCGAAACAAAAAAACCAAAGTGAGGTAATTTATCATGTACGAAGACAAGACATTAGTTTGTAAGGACTGTGGCAATGAATTTACATTTACTGCCGGCGAACAGGCTTTCTATGCTGAAAAGGGCTTTACCAATGAGCCGCAGAGATGCAAGTCCTGCCGTGATGCAAGAAAGCGTAATCAGGGCGGAAGAGCTCCCAGAGAAATGTTTACTGCTGTTTGCGCAAGCTGTGGCGGTGAAGCTCGTGTGCCGTTCCAGCCCAGCGGTGACAGACCTGTGTATTGCAGTGGATGTTTCGCTAAAATGCGTGAGGAATAATTTTTTATTGACGGCGGAAGGTACGGCTTTGCTGTGCTTTCCTCGTCGCACCTGAAAAGGGGTTTGTTATGGTTATTACAAAAGATATGCTTATCGGGGAAATCCTTGGTGAAAATCTGGAAATCGCTGCTCCGTTTTTCCTTGGAATCGGGATGCACTGCCTCGGCTGTCCGTCTTCTCAGATGGAAACCGTAGAGGAAGCTTGCATGGTTCATGGAGTTGATGCAGATGAGCTTGTCAATGCTCTGAATACTGCTTTCCAGAAGGCGGAGGGCGAAAATGCCTGATTCCGCCGACAGGGTACGGAACTTGAAACATGTCAGGGCTGTGAAATCATTCACAGTCCTGTTTTTATAGGAGGATTATGCTGAATCAAAGACTTTTGGCATGTGCAAATTTCGTCCGCCAAAATGCACATGTCTGTGATGTGGGGACTGACCATGCACAACTGCCTGTATATTTAATCGAAAAAGGAATTGCTGAAACTGCGATTGCTTCCGATATTGTCCCTAAACCTTTACAGTCGGCGGAACGTACGATTTCCGCTCATGGTCTCGGTGGTATCATCCATACCATTCTTTCTGACGGTCTCAAGCAAGTTCCGCCGGAGGGTCTGACGGATATTGTTATTGCTGGGATGGGCGGTGAGACCATTATTCATATTCTCGAAAACTGTCCCTTTCCGCTGGAGGATATGCAATTGATTTTTCAGCCTATGACCAAAGCCGAAACGCTCAGAGAATGGCTGTATCTGAATGGTTTCGACATTGCTCAGGAAACTTTTGTCAGGGACGGGAAATTTATTTATGTGATTATGTGTGCAAGAAAAACCGGTGTTGTTCATGCTCCCAGTGTGAAAGAATGCTGGTTCGGGAAAGCCGATTTCTCCACGGAGGAGGGGTATGCTTATATTGTGAGACAATCTGAGAGACTCCGGAAACAATTGCTTCATAAAAATTGTTCAATTGATTGGGAAATTTCCGGATTATTGGCGGAAACCGCAGAACTATTGAAGGAGGGTCAACCCAAACAATGAGTATTCATGTGAAAGATATTTATGATTGTATTGACGGCTTCGCACCGTTCGGAACGCAGGAAAAATGGGATAATTCCGGCTTGCTGGTCGGTTCACCTTCGCAGACGGTCAGCAAAATTCTGGTGTCGCTGGATATTTCCCTTTCAGCTGTCGAACATGCCAGAGAATTGGGATGTGAAGTGATTGTTTCCCATCATCCTATTATCTTTTCCCCTATGAAAAGTTTACCCTGTCACAGTATCGTTTATGAAATGGCGAAAAACGGCATTGCCGGAATTTGCTGTCATACTCCGTTAGACATTGCGGAAGGCGGTATCAATGATATTCTTGTTGAAAAGCTCTGGAATGTGATGGACTTTTCTAAAAATACTGAATTGCTGGATGATGACGGATGCGGGCGCATTGTTACACTCACAAAGGCAACTTCTACCCTTGAAATTGCTAAGGCTTCGAAAAAAGCCCTTCATTGTGAAATGGTGCGCTGTTCCAAATGGGACGAAAATATTGAACATATTGTCAGGCTGGGTATCTGTTCCGGTTCGGGTGCATCTATGCTGGAGGAAGTCGCTGGTAAATGTGATGCCCTTCTGACTGGTGATGTGAAACATGACAGATGGTATAAGGCTGAAGAACTGGGGCTTGGTCTCATTGACTGCGGTCATTATCATACTGAAATTGTCATGGTCAAATATGTTGCTAAAAAATTGAAAATCGCTTTCCCTGATTTGCAGGTGTTTGAATCTAAAGAGGGAGACCCTGTTTCTTATGTTTGATTTACTTGAAACTATCTGGATGTGTCCGGTATGCGGAAAAATGCTCTTCAAAAATGATGCTCTTTCCCTGCAATGCGAAAATCATCATAATTTTGACCGTGCCAGAAGGGGAGCGGTTTACCTGCTTCCCCCTAACCGCAAAAATGCCGGAAATTCCGGCGATAATCCCGAAATGGTTCAGGCTAGACGGCAATTTCTCCAGAAAGGCTATTATTCCCATTTACTGGATACCCTCTGTCAGGCTCTTGATGCATATTTTCCTGAAAATGGCACTTTGCTTGATGCCGGATGCGGTGAGGGGTATTATACTAAGGGGATGAGAATGCACCTCGAAAAACAGGGATTTTCTGCGAATTTTTACGGGGTGGATATTTCAAAAACGGCTTCTAATTATGCTTCCCGTGCTGATTCCCTTATCAATTACGCTGTGGCTAGCGTGTTTCATCTGCCTGTGCTCAATGATTCCTGTGATATGGTCGTCAGTATCTTTGCGCCGTATTGCGGTGAGGAATTTCAGAGAGTTCTCAGACAGGACGGTTTTTTCGTGATGGCGATTCCTTCCGCAAAACATCTCTGGGAACTCAAACAGGCGGTTTATGACAAGCCCTATGAAAATCAAGTCAAGGATTATTCCCTTGACGGCTTTCAATTTGTCAAGAAATATGAGTGCCAAAAATATATTTCCTTAGATAATCATGAGGATATTCAGGCACTTTTTGAAATGACTCCCTACGCCTACCGTACCAGCCCGAAAGAAAAAGAACGGCTTTTCGCTCTCGATTCCCTGACAACAGAAACCGCTTTTGAAGTGCTGGTTTATCAGAAAGTGAGGTAATTATGATTGAATTGCATGGGTGGCTTTCTGTTTCGGAAACGTTCAGGGATGAAGATTTATTTTCACAGGAAGAACTTGACAGCATTATACTGAAGGTCAAGGAGATTATTTTCAATAGTAATTGTGGGATTGATTTGCAGTACATGAACGGCATTCCGTATATCAATACTGCTTTTTTTCCGAATCACCGTACAAAAGAAGTTGATAACATCATTGAAATATATCAGAATATCTCAAAAATTGCAACTGGGAGTTTTGGGATAATCTATCTTCGGGATGATGAAGATAAGCTATATTACAATCAGTTTCAGGTATATGTATTCAAAAAAGGAAACTGTACATTCAAAATAGATACGGATTTTTCGCCCTGTATTCCTACAATCGAAAATGATACAGACACCCCGAAAGGAGACTATAAAAATGGCATTTGACGGCGCATATCTTCATACAATCAAACATGAACTTGAATTTCTCAAAGGCGCAAGGATTGACAGAATTCATCAGCCTTCTAAAGAGGAAGTTATTCTGCATTTCCGCTCCCGTGACGGCGGTTTCAAGGTCTTAATCAGTACCGCAGGGGACAGCGCAAGAATTCATTTGACAAATATTTCGATTGATAATCCGCCCGCTCCGCCTATGTTTTGTATGCTGTTGCGGAAACATCTGGGCGGTGCGAAACTCCTTGACATTCGTCAAGAGGGGCTGGAAAGAGTGCTGTTTCTGGATTTCGAATGCATGAATGAATTAGGCGATTTGGTACAGCTGACACTTGCATGTGAGGTCATGGGGCGGTATTCCAATTTGATTCTTGTTGACCAGAATCAGAAAATTATTGACAGTCTCAAACGAAATGCCGATGTCACCAGAGACAGGGTGCTTTTAACTGGTTTCCCCTATGAAATGCCCCCTCGTGGTCGCAGATTGAATTTTCTCGAAACTGATGATGATACTATTCTGAATGCATTGGTTCTCGCTCCGGACGCTAACCTCGATAAAGCCATTGTCAGTCTTTTTGAGGGGGTTTCTCCTCTGCTTGCAAGAGAATGGGCTTATTATACCGACAGGGACGGCGTGCGCAGTCACAGCATGACTCAAAATCATCAGGACAGATTGCTATATATCATTCATAAAACCGCCAAGATGCTCAAGGAAGATACCTGTCAATTCCATATTTTGCAGACCCCTGACGGAAATTTGAAAGATTATTGCTTCCTCCGTCCGGAACAGTACGGGGCTTTTATGCTTGTGCGCCCTATGCCTTCCGCCAGTGCTGTTCTTGATGAATTTTATGCACAGCGTGACCTGAAAGCCAGAATGAAACAACGGGCTAATGATTTGTTCCGCCTTATCATGAACAGAATGGAACGTGTCCGCCGGAAAATCGATAACCAGCGTTCGGAATTGCTCGAATCTGACAAGATGGAACAAAATAAACTGTATGGTGATTTGCTCTCTGCCAATCTCTACCGACTACAAAAAGGGGATGCTGTTGCTGTCCTCGAAAATTTCTATGATGAATCTTGTGCCAAAGTTACCATTCCGCTACAAATCAATCTGACTCCCTCTCAAAATGCACAGCGTTATTATACTTTGTACCGGAAGGCTGTCACCGCAAAAGAAAAATTGTCCGTTCAGATTCAGCAGGGAGAAGAGGAACTTGTCTATCTGGAAAGTGTGTTTGATGTTCTCAGCCGTGCCGAAACTGAAGCAGATTTGCTCATTCTGCGTGATGAACTCTCTCAACAGGGCTATATCCGCAGTAAAAATCAGAAACAAAAACCTCCCAAACAATTGCCACCTATGCTTTATGAATCCTCTGACGGCTTCCCCATCCTCGTAGGACGAAATAACCGCCAAAATGACCAGCTGACACTGAAACAGGCTGGAAAACTCGATATTTGGCTTCATACTCAAAATATTGCCGGTTCTCATGTCATTCTCGTGACTGACGGACAAGAACCCTCTGAAATTGCTATCCGTGAGGCGGCTATGCTGGCGGCTTATCACTCCAAAGCAAGAGATTCTTCTAACGTCCCTGTGGACTTCACAAAGGTGAAATTCGTCAAAAAGCCCAACGGCGCAAGGTTCGGTATGGTCATATTTACCAATCAACAAACTGTATATGTTTCGCCTGATGCCGAAGTCTGCAAGAGGTTGAAAAAATAACGATATTTCTGAAATATTAAGTTTCGGTAAAATGGTATTGACATTTTACAGAACGTATGATATAATAAAATTGATGAAATGAATGCACGGAAAGGATGAATCCCATGGAACAGCATCTGCATAATGAACATGATGACAATATGAAACAAATCGGCGAATTGATGCAGAAAATGCCTCAATCGGATGTTTTTTATGCCATTGCCAATTTACTGGGGCTGTTCGGGGACGAAACAAGAGTCGGGATTCTGTATGAACTGCTTGACAAGGAATTGTGCGTAAATGATATTGCCCAACGGCTGGAAATGTCCGCTTCTGCAATTTCTCATCAGCTCAGAATTCTCAAACAAGGTCGGCTTGTCAAAAGCCGGAGAGAGGGAAAGACTATTTTCTATTCCCTCGCTGATTCACATGTGAAAACTATTTTCTACCATGCACTCGAACATGTGACAGAATAATTTTACAATCAGGAGATGAATATTCATGAGAAAAACCAAACTCGTATTGACGGCAATTCTTGCAAGTTTGATTTGTCTGGGGGCTGTCGGGTGTGGCGGTTCGGGTGAATCCGGCGGAACTGCCGGAAGTTCTGCTGCAAGCAGTTCAGAACCTGAATTCGCTGCCAAAGATTTGGATTCCAAAACCCGTGAGGAAATTGCTAATCTTGCTTCCGCTGATGAACGTTTAACCGGAGAACTTGAAAATAAAACTATTAAATGGCTCTCTGACTGGGATATCAATGCAAGCAACGGTGCATCCACTCCCACTGACCTCGCTATCTTTCAGGAACGCTACGGCGGTGAAATTAAATATTATCAGTGTGTTTATGACCAGAGATATGACCAACTGACCAACTATATCAATTCTGATGAGGGGATTGATTTCTTCTATGCCGGAAATTTCGATGCTTTTCCAAAGGGTGCAATCCGTGGAATGTTTGTCCCCTATGACCAGTATATTGACCTCGACAGCGAACTTTGGAAGGATGTCAAGGATATTAACGATTCTGTCGCTTGGAAAGGTGAACACTATATGGCGGTTGTTCAGATGACCGGCGATAACTGCGCTGTGCTGTATAACCGTGATACGATTGAGGAACTTGGTTTTGATGACCCTGCCGAACTCTTC
>OCVV011099364.1_pt1 | contig 13943 bp, 11 predicted proteins | sample 1539721 | NCBI WGS metagenome assembly OCVV01 (sample SAMN02144230, study PRJEB22623) | gut metagenome | biome: sheep rumen | host: Ovis aries | place: New Zealand
TCCACATAGAACGCGTACTGTCTGCCAAACCAAGCGCGCGCCTCGGGATTCATCACATCCACAAAGCATGCTTTTCCTGGCCAGACCGCCGCAATAAAGGGCGATTCGTCCTCTTTGGTGCAAAAATAGCCTTTGGCGAGCCCCTCGTCATAGACGCTATAGCCGCTCTCCTGTTTGATGCCCGCATCTACAATGGGGATCAGCCGGATATGTTCGTCCTTCATCTCCTTCGAAAAGGACGCAAGGTCACCAAATCGTTCCTCGCTGACAGTGAAGTCCTTATAGCCGTCCATATAGTCGATATCCATATAGACCAGATCCAGCGGGACTTGAGCCTCTCGGTGCCGGCGGACTACTTCGCGGATCTCCTCCGCATTGCGGTAGCTCCAGCGTGACTGGCCGTATCCAAAGGCCCACTTCGGGGCAAGGTAGCTTTTGCCGATCATCCGTCTGAACTGGCGGACCAGATCAATCTTGTTTCCGCCCTCGATCACATACAGATCAAAGTTCCAGTCTGACACACATATCTTCAACTCGTTTAGACGCGTATAGCCTACGTCGAAACTCATAATTCCTGCGTAGTCAAAAAACAGCGCAAAACAGTCTTCGCCATCAATAAGGATAAAATTGTGCGCGGCGTAAAGCGAATTCCGCGTTTCGCAGTGATCGGGTTCATCAACAGTATTGCTCCTGTAAAACCAGCCGCGTTTGTTGATACCGCGCACATTTTCACCAAGGCCGTAGACAACATCCTTCTCGCCCAGAGGCATGGAAAAACTCATACTCGCCTCGTCCGCGGCGAGGCGAGCGGGCAACCCCTCCTGCGCGATCGGCTTAACGGGAACGGCATCCGTTTCGATCATCTTTCCGAATGAATACCTGAGGATCATAGTACACTCCTGTCTGAACATATAAGGCATGCTCGCGGCAAATTACCGTTGGCCTGGCCGCTTCTTCTTTACAGCAGAATCTCGCGGCCGGTGCGATCGGATTCGTACAGAGCCTCGATGATGCGGGCCACTGTATAGCAGTTCTGTGCCGAGGTGATGGGTGTCCGGCCGTCCCTTACACACTGCACAAAGTGTCCGATCTCATGTTCAAACCCCTCCGCCCACGCATCGTCACGGGTAAAGATGGGTCTGGTTTCTACGCAATAGCCCTTGTCCATGCCGTAGATGACGAATGGATTGAGCGTGGCACCTTCCTTTGTGCCGTAGATCTTGAGATTGAAATCCTCGTCCGGGCCGTTGATCGCCCAGCTCACCGTGAGAGTCATGCTCTTTTTGTCTGCAAAGCGCATGAAGGCAACGGCAGAATCCTCCGTATCCATCTCTCCGGAGATCGGGACCGTGCTGCCATAGTGCTCCATGCCTTTGGCGTAAACCTTGCCGAGCCTGTGATGCGTCATGGCGCTCACCGAAACGGGTTCAGGGCATCCCATCAGGTACCAGGCCAGATCGATCGTGTGCACGCCGATGTCAATCGCCGGCCCGCCGCCCGAGAGCGCTTTCTGCGTAAACCACGGATTTGCGGGGATACCTCTCCGGCGGATCCAGCGCGCATCCACATGATAGATCTCTCCCATTTCGCCTCTCTCCCTGCGAGCGGTCAGAATCTGGGACTCTGTGCGGAAGCGGTTGAGCATGCCAAGCATGAAAACGACCTTGTTTCTCTCCACGGCCTCTACGATCTGCTTTGCCTCGGCGGCGTTCATCGCCATAGGCTTCTCCAGAAAAATGTTTTTTCCGGCCTCCGCAGCGGCGACCGCCATAGGGCAGTGCAAGTCCGTCCGTGTGCAGATGGACACCGCATCCACGTCGCTCTCGCGCAGAAGCTCATCATAATCCGTATAGGCCTTTGCCCCGAGCGGATCCGCCAGCGCATGCGCCTTCTCTGCCCGGCGGTCATAGATTGCAGCGATCTCAACGCCGTTGGCCTGAAATGCCGACACGTGGCGGGTCTGGGCGATCACGCCAGCACCAATGATTGCAAGTTTCATATTCTCACCCATTCCATATGCGCCCTTCCGCCCCATGTGAGGCGGATGGGCGCTTATCTTTTTTTCAGCGAAGACTTTTAGAGCACCTCGCTGATCTCTACAACCCGTTTTTCTTTTACAGACTTCAGAACCGCCGCGCAGATGGCAAGGCTGTTGAGATTGTCGCGGAGCGTGGGAAGGTCGCTCGGCTCCCCCTCCAGAGAACGCTTGAGCTCCACCAGAATACCCGCACGGTCAAAGCCGGGGAAACCGGTCGCCTCAACGGGCGGGATGACGCCGGGATTGTCTTCCGCCGGGAAAAGGCTAAGACCTTTCCCCGAGATCCACTTGACAAGGCCGCGGCTCCCTTGCACCTGCCAATTGCCCTGAAACTCCGTCTCTGCCCCGACAGAGCTCATGTGATTGGAGAAGCTGATATGTACGCCGTTCTCAAACTCCAGGGTGACAAAATACGACTCCGGCCCCTTTGTGGCCGCCCATTTGGGATTCCACGCAGTGGCGTAGACGCTTTTTGCGTTGCTCCCGGTGAGGAATCGGAACATGTCATAATGGTGGATGCAAACCTCATAGACCTGCATGCACACCTGCGCACCCCGCCAGCCGGCGACGTTCCAGGCGTGTTCCTTTGGGTCTGTGGTCATGCCGGAGCGATAGTCCAACAGGACAAACTGTAGCTCGCCCAAATCCCCGTTGGCCAGGCCTGCGCGCATTTGCCAGAGTTCCTGGCGGAAGCGGTAGTTGTGGCTGACGAAGACATGCTCGGGACGGCCTTCCATCCAGCGGGCAAACTCCTTTGCCTCCTCCAAATCGTCGCACAGGGGCTTTTCAATCAATACGTTTTTGCCTGCCAGTACTGCCTTCTTTGCAAATTCGATGTGTGCGTAGTGAGGCATCACGATTAACACAACATCGGCCTCCAGCTTGAGTGCCTCGTCATAATCCGTAAAGCAAATCTCCTCGGGCAGAGCTCTTGCCTCCCGGGCTTTTTTTAATGTCTCCGGTGTCTTGACGACCAGCGCGGCCAACTCCCAGTCGGGATTGGCGTTGATAAAGTCGATCCAGCTCTCACCCCAGTATCCGTAACCGACCTGAATAATTTTCATAATATACTCCGTTCCTGTTTCATTCAGCGATCTCCCGCAGATGGGATATCCCGTCCCGGCGGAAGACGTCAGTACCGCTCTACCAGTTCCTGCATGAAGCGCACAAATTGGCGCGAGCACTCTCTGTCCCAAACATGCATTTCAGCCAGATTGGCAAACTTCTTTTCCGGGATAATGAAGGCCGGCTCTGCCATGAGGATCATATTTTCCTTTCTTTTGGCCTTTTCGCAAATCGCGGTCATGATCCGGTCAAAGTCAAGGAAGCCCTCGCCCAGGCAGCAGCCCTTGACCAGCATGGGCATGTCCTGCCACATATGGTCGAACTCCGGGTTGTTGATAACCTTGAAATCCTTGAAATGTGCTGCGACTGCCCATTTGGCCAGATAGTCAACATCCTCCATTGGATCGCAGTAAACGACCGCGCCGTTGCCGATGTCATACATTCCGCCGATGTTCGGGTGATCAACCTCGGTAAGGATGCTGTCTATATCCTTTCCCGTGAAGTCGCAGTGATTTTCAAAGGCCATCATGATGTTTGTGCCCTCAAGAGCCTTTCCCAGCTCTTTTAGGTTGGCGACCACAAAGCTCTTCACTGTTTCGAAGGGGACGGCCTTGTTGTATCTGCTGTACGCAGTCTCAAGCTTTCCGTAACCGCCGCCGAGGGTATCGGCGCCAAAGATCTCACAGATTTCCAGCGTCTTGTCCAGCCGCACGCGGGCCTCGTGCACATCCATCCGCAGCTTGCCGGTAACCGGATGTTTCAACCCGGCGAGGCTGAGCATGGGCAGGCAGTACACGACATAGTGGATATCCGCCTCTTTTGCTGCGGCTGCCATCTCACGGACAAACCCCATATCAGAGTAATCCAGATAGCCCGGATCTTCCACGGCGTGCTTCGGAAATTCTGGCACGGGCATCATGGACAGGGCGTTGGTGTGCAAGCGCTTGCTCTCCTCAATATACCAGAGGAAGGAGTCTCTGCCCAAGGGAGTGTCCTCCGGGCAGTGGTTGGCAAACTGCTGAAAACCGATTCTAAAATGGTAGCTGTTGTTCATAACATCCTCCTTCTCCGATGGGTCAGTCGAGCATTTCAAGCGGCAGCGGCTCGAAAGTCGTGCACAGGTCCACGGCACGTCCTGTCCTGGCGGATTGGTAGGCTGCCTCGATGATCTCAATGACATGTCTTGCATGCTCCACGGTCCCATAGGGCGGAATATCGTTGAGCACCCAATCCGCAAGCTGATTAATGTCCTCAAAGATATGCGGCTCGCCCAAAGTGACCTGATGATCCGTAAGATGAGGGAGCCCCATCGTGGCCCGGATGCGCTGCATACTCTGCGCGGAGGTGTCAAACAGCTCAACCACGCCGTTTTTCCCCTCGATCTTGCCATCCATAATCTTGCCTTCCGTGCCGAAGGTCATGCCGAAATAGCCGTTGAATTCCTCAAAGCCGCCTTTGAGCGAGGTGTAGACGATGCCGTAGAAAGCATCACCGAAGTCCAGGATCATTTGCGTGGAGTCGTCAACTTCAGAGTCGATGTGCTTGCCGTCATATTCAAAGTTGTGATAGCGCTGGCCGGAAAAGGCAGACACTCTCTTTGCCGGGCCAAAAACACCAGTCATCGCGTGCAAGGCGTACACTGTACAGTCCCAAACCGGGCCGCCGCCGGGCTGCTTAAAATACCAGGTCGGGTCAATCTTGGCCATTCCGTTGCCCATGTCGCGGTTAGGCTGCCAGCAGTGCCAGAGAAGAACACCGTCGATGCCGCCGATTGTCCAGCTGGGGATGCCGATCTCGCCGGTGAGGATCGCCTTACGCACTCTGCGCAGTGCGGGACCCGTCATCTGCCCGGGCGAGGAGACCATTTTGACGCCGTACTTCTTTGCCTCCTCGATCAGTTCGGTGGCCTCCCGGGTGGAGATCGTCATGGTCTTGTTGTAATGCACATGCTTGCCTGCCCGGATAGCGCGCATACCCTGGTCGAAGTGCACGTTTATCGGAGAGGCAAGAGTGATGATATCCACATCAGGATCGGCGAGGATCTCGTCGTAAGTGGTGTAATATTTCTTGATGCCAAACTTCTTCGCCACATATTCTGCTCTTCCCGGAACAGGATCCATCACTGCGGCCGTATAGACCAGATTGCAGCCGTCTGGCTCGCAGGTATGCTGGCAGACAGACTGAATACCGGTCGAACCGCAGCCGACAACGCCGATGCCGAGTTTTTTCTTTTCCATGGTATTTCCTCCTTCGATACTATTGTTTTCTCTGTCCGGCCGACCAGCAGGGTTTCCGGAACAGAGCGGCGGGACTTATCCCTTTACCGCTCCGCTGACTGTCATCGCCTTTTCAACTTGCGCGCTGAAGATCGTGTAAATCAACACTGTCGGGATGCTGGCAATCACCATTGTCGCGCCCATGGCGCCCCAGTCGGTCGTGTATTCGCCTTGGAAGAACAGCAGCCCAAGCGGCAGCGTCTTGAGATTGGGTCTCGTCAGCAACACCAACGCAAGGTTGTATTCGTTCCACACACTCATGAACACAAAGATTGCAACGGTCGCAATCGCCGATTTGACGTTCGGCACGATGATGCGCAAAAAGCAGGAGAAAATCGACGCGCCGTCGATACAGGCGGATTCCTCCAGTTCAAAAGGCAGGCTCCGCATGTAGCCGTAGATCACCATCGTGGAGAAAGACAGGTTGAAGGCCGTATAGGGTACGATAACCGCCCAGAGCGTATTGGCGATGTGAAGGTCACGCACAAGCACCGCGATGGGGATCATAATGCACTGTAGCGGCAGAAACAGGCCGATCATCGTCAGGATACGCAGAAAGGTCTGGCCGCGGAAGCGCATGCGCGCTGTGGCATACGAGAACATCGTCGCAAAGATGACAACCAGGATGATGACCGTGAAGGTGACCTTTACGCTGTTCATAAAGTAGGTAGGTAGATTGAATGTCTTCCAGGCTTTGACATAGTTTTCCCAGCGTATGGCCTTGGGAAAACCGAAAGGGTTGGTCACGAAGATCTCGGAGTTGTTTTTAAAAGAATAGAAAAGCATCCAGACGATCGGATACAGATTGATAGCGGCATAGAGGTACAGCACGAGCTTGTACGGTAAGCTGCCAATGGAAAGCGAGTTGCTTTTTCTCTTCATATCGGTTCACCCTCAGTAAATGATGCGTTCGCGTGCAATGAACCTATTGATAACGATCGTAACGATCAGGCACTGCGTGACAAGCAGCACAGCCGATGTACATCCGTAGCCGTAATTATCCAGCATAAAGGCAGAACGGTACATCATATATGTCAGCGTATATGTCTGTGTTCCGGGGCCGCCGCCGGTCATGATATTCATGCTGGCGAAAGCGTTGAGGCCGCCTGTGATTGCAATAATGAAGCAGTATTTGTATGTTTCCTGCATTAAGGGCATGATCACCTTCAGGTTTGCCTGAAACTTCGTACAACCGTCCACTCTGGCGGCGTCAAAATAATCCTGCGGGATTGCGTTGATTGCCGAAAGCATCAGAATAAACTGATAGCCTGTATACTGCCAGGTGTTGACGATCGCGATGGCAATGATACCAGTTTTCCCCTGTCCCAGCCAGTTCTGGCGGTATGACCAGCCCAGCAGCTCAAACACTTTGTTGATCAGACCATACTCCGAATTATACATTGACAGCCATAACTGGGAGACAACCGTGATTGAAAGCACAGCAGGGATAAAGTATGAGATGCGGAAAAACTTTTTTTCGATTTTACCCGAGTCCTTTACTGCGAAAGCCAATAAGGTTGCAACAGGTACCTGAATACCGACCTGTATGGCAGCAAAGATCAAGCCGTTTTTTAAGCCGGTATAAAAGATCGGATCTTTAAATACTCTCTTGAAGTTGGCCAATCCGACAAACGTTGAGGCGTTCAGTCCGTCCCATTTCGTAAACGACTTGACCAGAATGATCGCAAGAGGATATAGAACCATCACCGCAACCAATATCATGGCCGGCGCAACAAGAAACAGGATCATGGGCTTGTTTCCCAAATATTTTTTCATTGCGCTGTACCTTCCCTTTTCAGGCTCTTTTGATAAGACAAAGAACGGCATAACATAAATTATGGTATGGCTGTTCCGTCATTCTTCAAAAGTTCCGTGAAGAGAGCCTGGAGGCTCTCTTCACTTTATATGCTGATATTCTGTTTTCCGGTGTCTCAGTCGCCTGTGACGGCGGCGACGCTTTCAATGAATTCCTCAGCGGTCATAACGCCGGCAAGCAGGCTCTGCGTGCCTTCCCCGAGGACCGTATAGAGCTCCATGTTCGGCCCCATGCCAGCCATCGTTGTAACGCTGGTAGAAAGCTGCCTGGCCTCGCCAAGTTTCAAAATCATCGGGGGAAGCTCAACCTGAACCTCAAGATCGGTCTTAATGGCGTTCGAGGTGGAGCCGCGATAGGCATAGTTGTACTCGGAATACTTCTCGGCCATGTAGCAAGCAACCTCAAGTGCGACGTCGTAGTTCTCGCTCCAAGCGGAAACGGCCCAACCAGAAGCTGCACCCTTGCCGCCGACAAACCAGTGCTGGGATTCCTCATAGGACTCCTCAGAGGTGCCGGGGAACGGAATCCATGTGACCTTGTCGCCCATTTTCTCGGTAGAGGTGGGAACCTCCCATTCGCCGTTGAGGAACATTGCTGCCTGGTCATTATACCAGAGCTCGGTGGCCTGCTCATAGTTCAGCGTTGTGACACCGGCCGGGAAAGCGCCGGCAGCCTGCATCTTCTCAAGATCCTTTGCGGCAAGCAGGAATGCTTCCTCACGGATGTTGTGGGTTCCCTCCTGGAGCGAGCAGAGTCCGTCGGGAATGTAACGGGAAACGAGCGCGTCGTAGAGGGCATTCGTGATCCACTGTTCCTTGCCGAAGATCGGCAGCGGAGTAATTCCGTTAGCGCTGAACACCTCGCAAGCCTTGATCCACTCGTCGATCGTCGTGGGATACTCGACGTTGTACTTTTCAAAGAGCGAGGAGTTCACATACAGAAGGGTGACTTCACCGCCCTTGTAGGGGAGCGTGTAGGCCAAGCCGTCCGTGTGATAGAGGTTCGCATAGCAGGAGGGAAGGATCTTGTCAAAAAAGCCGTTTGCCTTGATGGCGGCCGTCATGTCCTTCACTGCGCCGGCCTCGACCATGGAGTCGATCATTGCCGTGCCGGTCAGGGCAAAGATATCCGGAAGGTCGCCGGTTGCGGCCATGGACTTGAGCTTTACGCCGTCGTCGGCGGGCATGGGATCAAGCTCCAGGGTGACCCAGGGCATGTCCTTGGCGAGGCATTCAGCGAAGTAGTCGTACGGCAAAATTGTGTCGTCATCTGAATAGCGGACGTAAACACGAAGCGTTACGGGCTTGTGCTCCTCCGCGCCTGATGCTTCTCCGTCCGAAGCAGGCTCGGCGGCAGGAGCGGACGTTTCGGCGGATGAACTGGCGGGTGCGTTGGCGCTGTTGCCGCAGGCTGTGAGAGCGCAGAGCATAACAAGCGCAAGGATCAATGCAAGTACTCTTTTCATGATGTTTCCTCCTTTTTTTTGTATGGCCAGACTTGCAAGGCCATTTTTGCCCGGCTCAAATTGACTTGTTTTGTATTGTCTCTTATTCCTCTGCTGTTATTAGTATAATGGAAGGAGGAGTGTATGTACATGGAAAAAAACAATATGCACTTGGAAAAAAGAAGACTTTTTTGTGCTTTTTGCCATTTAATGCAGCGATTTGCCTTGCTTTTAATGGTCTCGATTGTATAAAATTACTATATGCGATTGCTTCGCTGCAATTGCAACCTGTAACATTGTTTCTTTGTTTTCCCGGCGCACAGCTGCAAAAAACGGTGTTGACTTTTGATTTAGATACATTATAATACAACATGAAAGCCTCTGTTTTCCCTCGCGCGGACTGGATGTCTGGCGGAGGCATACCGGGGAAATTTATTTGAAAGGAGTGCGCGGATGTACTCCGCGCGGAAATGCGCATGAAGCCCGAAAAAAAAGCGTGTGAAATGTCTGTTAAAGAATTGGCCGCCTATATCGACCAGTCGGTCCTGAAGCCTGAATTTACGCAAGATGATATCCGCAAATATATTCAGGAGGGCATTGATTACGGCTGCCGTACCGTGTGCGTCAACCCGGCCTCCCTCGATATCGCCGCGGAGTTGTGCGCGGGAACGGAGACGAAGATCTGCGTTGTTTGTGACTTTCCCTTTGGCCTTTCCACTACCGCATCGAAGTGCCTGCAGGCTGAGGAATACTGCAAACGCGGCGATATCTTCGAGCTTGACGTCGTCGCCAATTATGGCTGGATCCGCAGCGGCATGTGGGATGAGGTCAAAGCGGATGTCAAGGCGGTATGCGACGTGTGCCACAAATACGACACGGCCGTAAAGGTTATCATGGAAACCGACGCGCTGACGAAGGAGCAGATTGTGAAGGCAACAAAAGTTCTTGTTGAGGCTGGCGCGGACTTCGTCAAGAGTTCCACTGGCTTCTACACAGGCGGACCAAATGTTGGCGCCACGGAGGAAGTGGTTCATCTCATGATGGACGCCTGCGGGGGGAAGGCGAAGGTTAAGGGCTCCGGCTGCATCCGCACGCGCGAGCATTTTCTCAAGCTGATAGACGCAGGCATTGACCGTATGGGCATCGGATACCGCTCCACGCCTGTCGTTCTCGGTCTCAAAGAGTAATTGACACAAGAAGGAAAGGAGCTGCGGTCTTATGGACAAGGCGGAGCTCGCCGCGCGGCTTGAGACGCTCAATTCGCAGAAGGTAAGCGCGTGCATTGGGCTTGATGGCTTTGTGGACAGGATCGTGCGCGTGGTCGACAAGCGTTTATCGCCTGACGAGGTCACCTATGTTCGTACGCTTGGCGACTATGGCGGGCGAATTGCGGCCGCGGGGGGATTGAGTCTGAATTTTGAACTCGTCCCTCTGCTGCAAAAATTGGGCGGTAACGGTCCGATCATGGCAAACGCACTCTCCCGTCTGGGCGCCGATGTAAGCTGCATCGGCGCATTTGGGCTGCCGGAACCGGCAAAGGAGTTTGCCCCTCTCGCGCGAAACGCCCGGCTGTATTCCGTTGCCCAGCACGCGAGTACCGACGCCTATGAATTCGATGACGGGAAGATTATTGCATCCGCTCTGGCACCGCTTAATGCCCTTTCTTGGGAGCAAATCGAAAAAAACGTTGGGCTTGGCATCCTTGTCGCGCTCTTTGACAATGCCTCGCTCATTGCACTCAACAACTGGACGATGATCCCTCATATGACCGAAATCTGGCAGCACCTGCAAATCGCTGTCTTTCCGCGACTGACTATGCGTCAGAGAATCATATTTCTGGATCTGGCGGACCCGTCCAAGCGTACCGATGAAGACATCCACGCAGCTATGGATACAATCCGCGGCTTTGGGGGCTTCGGCACGGTACTGTTGAGCTGTAACAAGCGCGAGGCTATGATTCTTGGGCGGGTGCTAGGACTCGCACTCGACGAGGGCGAACCGGCCGAAGCGGCGCGCCGCCTGCAGGAGACTTTGGGGATCGACATTGTCTCCATCCACACACTCGATGCCGCTTTCGCCTCCGAGCGAGGGCAGGTATTCTCCGCCCCTGGCTTTTTTGTTTCGTCTCCCGTCATTTCTGTTGGCGGCGGCGACCATTTCAATGCCGGCCTCGCATACGGGCTCCTACATGCGTTTCCTCTGGAAGGAGCCCTGCTGCTGGCCGGCGCGGTTTCCGGGTATTATGTGCGCAGCGGCGTCAGCCCAGACAGAGAACAGCTCCTCTCTTTCCTGCAAAGCTGAGGTGCAGAGCTATCCATACAGAGGATTCCCGGTCCTGCCCGGTAAACGGAAAGCAATAATGAACGGAGGAGCCGTCATACCTTTTCCGCTATATCTGCAAGAATAATATTGAAATCCGTCTTCTTATATGAAATAATTGAATAGACGAAGACTCATCCCAAGCCGCAAGGACGGCAGAATGGAGCGGAACATATGGGTTTTGATTTTTCTGCAAAACCGAACGAAAAGAATTCCAAGGCGATATACGTTCAGTTGCTGGATATCCTTGAGAGCCAGATCAATGATAAGACGCTTGTGCCCGGGGACAGGCTCCCGTCGGAGAACGAGTTTTGCAGTGCCTATCACATCAGTCGCACAACCATTCGTCAGACCTTCCGTGAGCTTGAGAAGCAGGGGCTCATCGTGCGCAAGCAGGGGCGCGGCACATTTGTATGCGAATCCAAGGTGTCTCGCAGCTTGGGCAATCTCTACAGCTTTTCCGAGGAGATGAAAAAGCTCGGCATGGTCCCCTCCTCGAAAGTGCTCAGCTATCGGCTTGTCAGTAAAGACGCCTGCCCTTCAAATCTGCGGGAGTTCGAGTCTGAGCGGCTTATCGAGGTCGTAAGGCTGCGGCTTGCCGACGAGACGCCGATGCTTGTCGAGCACACCTATCTCTCGGTTGATCTTTGCCCGGATCTGTCTTGGGAACGGCTGGAAAAAGACGCGCTGTATTCCATTCTCTCCGAGCATTACGGTCTCCAGCCATATCGCGCAGTAGAGACCTATGAAGCAGTCCTTATGACAAAGGAGGAGAGCCAGCAGCTCGACTGCAACAGCGGCGACCCCGCCTTCCTGATCCGGCGGTCGACCTGGGACAGGGACGACCGCCTGATAGAGAATACAAGCTCCATCATGCCCGGGCTTCGTTCCAAGTTTGAAATAACCATGTATCACAACAGTGTGCAGATTGAACGCAAAACAACAAAATAATCTTCTGCGTTTTATAAGACAGGGGAGTCACCATGAGCCTGCATAAAAAACTCAGCCGATCTTATGTTCTCCTGATTTCGACGGTGTCTCTGATTATGCTGGTTGGCTCTTTTCTGGCTGTTAGCCTCGTAGCGCTGCCCAACATCCGCATTTCCATGCAGAGTAAGCTCAGTGAGCTTGAGAACAGGATCAATGAGCAGTTTTCCTATCTTGAGCGTGCTGCGGACTCGGCTTTTCTGAACATGAATGAGGTAGAGTACAGCAGCATTTCCGGTGAAAAAGGAAGCGAATTACTGCACTACAACACCATAAACAGCTGCCTGTATATGATGCGCCTGGTATACACAGATGTCCAGTGGGCCTTTCTGCTCGACGGCGACGGTAAAGCCTATGCGGACAACGTGCTTATCGAAAGGGCGCTGCAAAGCGGGTTTGATGACAGCTTCAACGCAGTTCTGGCGTCCGGGCACGGCAGGACCCATGTTTTCGGTTTACAATCGATCCCGTCGATCAACGGCGGCGCACCCGTTCTCCTCGTTGGGAAAGACATCCACTACGTTTTCAATATCAAGAGTATCGGATATCTCTATGTGGCAGTAGATACTACGGCCCTCGACACATTATACAAGGAGGAAATGCTGTACGATGGGCAGCAGATCTATATCTGCGACCAAAATGAAACTATTCTCTCCTCGACCGATGTCAGCTCCATTGGCTTTGTATTTGATGCAAAGAGCGGTAAAAACGGTTCTCTTGTGCGCTACGATGGAAGGACCTGGCTTTGCCAACGCCAGTATGTGGACAGTCTTGACGCAGATATCGTCATGCTCATCCCCGCGGGAGAACTTTTTAAGACAAACAACCTCTATATTCTGGTGTTGATCATCGCCTTTATCAACGGCTTCATTTTTGCCTTCTTCGAATCTTCCAGGATTACGCGCAGTATCCTCGCCCCGCTCCATCGTCTCTCCGATGCCATGAACGAGGTCCGCAGCGGCAACATCAGTGTGCGCTGCGGTGAAGAGGAAGAAGACCGTGAGATCCGGCTTCTCGCTATCAGCTTCAATCACATGCTTGAACGGATTGGCCAGCTCATTGAAAGCGTCAAGCAGAAGCAACAGGAAAAGGCCAGTATTGAGCTTACCCTGCAGCAGAACAAGATCCAGCCGCATTTCCTGTACAACTCGCTCAACACTGTCTCCGCCCTGTGTCAGATGGGGCAGCTTAACGAGGCCTCCCATGCCGCACAGCTCATCGCCCAGTATTACCGCGCGGTGCTTAGCGGCGGCAGAGACATTGTCACCCTCGGTGAGGAGCTGCACAATGTTGAACTGTATCTGCAGATCATCCGAGTGAGCTGTTCCCACTCATTTCACTATAGACTTATATGTGACAACAAGTCTATATTCAATTGCCCGATCCCCAAGCTGACGCTGCAGCCCTTTGTTGAAAATGCGGTAAAACATGGCTTTCGCGGATTGGAGGAGGATGAGATTTCGATTACGGTCAACGAGGAAAACCGGTATATTTCCATCGTGATTGAAGACAATGGTATCGGAGCGGAGGAAAAGGTCTTTGCAGATGCGCTCGACGAAAGGAATCCCGAACATTTTGGAATTAAGAGTGTCGGCAACCGCATGCAGCTTCTGTGTGGAGAGGATTACAGCCTTACAACACAGAGCCGTCCCGGCACGGGCACGAAGATTACACTCCGCTATCCGGCCCTTGACCTCCCCGCCGACATCGGTGCTGAGAGATAAACATCTCTCCAGCAAAGCACCGATTGACGCTTTACCGACACTCTCCCAAAAGCATGCACTGCGGCAAGGCAGTCAAGAGCTGATGAATGGAGTAAAAACATGCTAAAAGCCATCATAGCCGACGACGATGCTGTTTTTGTCCGCTATGTCCAGCAATGTGTGGACTGGCAGGTTTTGAATGTTACGGTTGTAGGCTGCACTCATAATGGAGCCGCTACAATTGAACTTTGCCGGCAGCACCGCCCGGAAATTCTGGTCCTGGACGTGGAGATGC
>OCVV011286357.1_pt1 | contig 13942 bp, 11 predicted proteins | sample 1539721 | NCBI WGS metagenome assembly OCVV01 (sample SAMN02144230, study PRJEB22623) | gut metagenome | biome: sheep rumen | host: Ovis aries | place: New Zealand
AAAGCTGACACTACAAATACAACTAATCTACTTAAAGAATGTTCATTAAATTTTGACATGTCTTTTGAATATGGCGTTGACGTTCCTGAAATAAGCAATAAAGAAGAGTATACACTTGATCTTGTTACTTATATTAATGGACTTTTAAAGTAGTAAAAATTATAACTAAGAATCGGAGTTTCCGGTTCTTTTTTATTGTAAAAAAACAATTAATTTTAACATTTATAATATTCGTTTCATTTTTGGCTTGATGCATAGAAGTTTTCTTGAAATAAGGGCCTTTTTATAGTAAAATATCATTAGTATTTGTTTAAAGTACATATAGTATTGGAGTTATAAATTATGTTTAAGAAATTATTTGATACAGGATATAAAGAGTTAAAAAGAGATCAAAAAATTGCTGATAAAGTAATGGCATTTGAAGAAGAAATATCAAAGCTTTCTGATGATGAATTGAAGGCCAAAACACCTTATTTTAAAGAATTATTAAAGAATGGTAAAACATTAGATGATATTTTGCCAGAAGCATATGCTGTTTTACGTGAAGCATCATGGCGTCTATTACATATGAAACCATTCTATGTTCAAGTATGCGGCGGTATTGCCATACATGGTGGTAACATTGCAGAGATGCGTACTGGTGAAGGTAAATCTTTAACTGCTGCTTTGCCTGCATATTTAAACGCTTTAACTGGTAAAGGTGTTCATATTGTTACTGTAAATGAATATCTAGCTGGTCGTGAAGCACAAGGCGATGTTGGTAATTTAATGCGTTATCTTGGCTTGACTGTAGGTTTAAACGTTCGTGAATTAACTCAAGCACAAAAGAGAGAAGCATATAATTGTGATGTTATGTATTCTACTAATAGTGAATTAGGATTTGACTATTTGAGAGACAATATGGCTACTAGTGAGGCTAATCTTGTTAACCTTCGTGGCTTAAATTATGCAATCATCGACGAAGTCGACTCTATTTTAATTGACGAAGCACGTACACCACTTATTATTTCTGGTCGTGCTAAGAATACTAAAGCTAGTTATCAAGAAGCTGATCGTTTTGTAAAATCTTTAACAGAAGATGACTATGAAATAGATGTTGAGTCTAAGACAGTTCAATTACTTGAATCTGGTGTAGTTAAAGCTGAAAAGATGTTTAATTTAAATAATTTATATGAACCTGAAAATGTATCACTAGTTCATAGAATTAATAATGCATTAAAAGCTAATTTAATTTTCACAAATGGTGTTGAATATGTTGTTTCTGAAGGCGAAGTTCTTATCGTAGACTCATTTACAGGTCGTATCTTAAAAGGTAGACAATATAGTGAGGGTTTACATCAAGCCATCGAAGCTAAAGAAGGCGTTGAAATTAAACAAGAAACTGTTACTGTTGCGACTATTACTTATCAAAACTTCTTCAGAATGTATAAGAAATTATCAGGTATGACTGGTACTGCTAAGACTGAAGAAGAAGAATTTAGAGATATTTACAACATGTATGTTGTAGAAATTCCTACTAATAAACCAGTAATTCGTATTGATGACACTGATTTATTATTTGGTTCTCAAGAAGCTAAATATCACGCTTTAATTGAAGAAGTTAAAAAGAGACATGCAACTGGTCAACCAATCTTAATTGGTACTGTTGCTGTTGAAACAAGTGAATTATTAAGCCAAAAGTTAACTAAAGAAGGTATTCCTCACGAAGTATTAAATGCTAAAAATAATGAACGTGAAGCTGAAATTGTTGCAAAAGCAGGTCAAATGAATGCTGTAACAATTGCTACAAATATGGCTGGTCGTGGTACTGACATTAAACTTGGTGAAGGTGTAAAAGAAGTTGGCGGTCTTTGCGTATTTGGTACTGAGCGTCATGAATCACGTCGTATTGACAATCAGTTAAGAGGTCGTTCTGGTAGACAAGGTGATCCTGGTTATACTAGATTCTATACTTCAAGTGAAGATCAATTAATGATTCGTTTTGGTGGAGATACATTTAAAAAGAGACTTGATTATGCTATTCGTTTAACAAATGGTGGAGATGAATCAATCCCTCTAGAAAGCAAGATGTTCACTCGTTTAGTTACTAATGCTCAACAAAGAATTGAAGGAGCTAACTATGATTCGCGTAAGAATGTCTTAAAATATGACGATGTTATTCGTTTCCAACGTGAATCATTCTATTCACAAAGAATGCATATCATTCGTGATAAATCAATTGAAAACATAGCTCGTTCTATGATGAAGAAAGCTGTTGAATCTATTTGCTATTCTCATATGGAGGAAGTTGGTAGAAATAAATATGATATCGATGATGAAGCTATCACAAAAGAATTCAATTTAGTATACTTTGGTCAAGGAAATGCTGACTATGGTGTAATAAAAACTTATGATGAAAATCAAATTATTGATTATTTAACTGCAACAGCTAATAAATTATTAGATCAAAAGAAGAACATGTATGATGAAGAATTATTTCAAGAATTCTTAAAAGTAATCGTACTTCGTGTTCTTGATGATCATTGGACTGACCACATTGACAAGATGGATGAGTTAAGACAAGCTGTATCATTACAAGGTTATGGTCAAGCGAACCCTCTTCAAATTTATCAAAAGAGAGGTCTTGAATTATATAATAAGATGCTAGATGCAATCAACAGAGATGCATTAAAGTTCTTAATTCGTGCACAAATTCGTACAAATAGCGAGGCTGAAGATAGATTGAAAGGTACAATGACTAATGATAGTCATACTGATTCATTTAGACCTGATCCTGTTCGTAATGAATTTAAGAATATCGGTCCAAATGACCTTTGCCCATGTGGATCTGGTAAAAAATTTAAGTACTGTCATGGTAGAAGATAATTAAAAAAGCTCGTAAGAGCTTTTTTCCTTGAAAGGAGAAACTGTATGGAAAAATATGAAATCAATAAATATTTAACTGAATTTGAGTCTAAAATTACCATTCTTGCGAAAACATTAAATATTACTAAGCTTGAAAATGAAATTGATGACTTAAATCTTAAGATTCAAAGTCCTGACTTTTGGAATGATGCTAAAGAGGCTCAAGATGTTATCAATACAGTTAATCGTTTAAAGGAAAAATTCAATGCTTACGAAGATTTGAAATTATCTTTAGATAGCTTAAATGAGTTAGTTTCATTTGGCGATGATGCTGAAACACTTGAAGAAGTATCAAGAGAAATTTTAATTCTTGAGAAGAAATTAAAAGAATTTGAGACTACTATTTTATTGAATGGTAAATATGATGACTATGATATCTATATGGATATTCACCCCGGACAAGGTGGTACTGAAGCTATGGACTGGGTTGAGATGCTATTTAGAATGTATCAAGGCTATTGTAAGGCTCACAATTTTAAAATTAAAATTTTAAATCTTGAACCAGGTGAAGCAGGTATCAAGTCTCTTTCTTTAGAGATTAAAGGAAAAAACTGTTATGGTTTGTTAAAGAGTGAACGTGGTGTTCATAGACTGGTTCGTATTTCACCATTTGATAGCGCTAAGCGTCGTCACACTTCATTTGCAAGTGTAGATATTGCGCCTATCATCAAAAATGATTTTGACATTGAAATTAAAGATGAAGATTTAAGAATTGATACTTATATGTCATCAGGTCATGGTGGACAAGGTGTTAATACAACTTATTCTGCAGTTCGTGTAACATATTTACCTTTAAATATTGTTGTAACATGTCAAAATGAACGTAGCCAATTAAGAAATAAGGATGAAGCTATTAAAGTTTTAAAGTCAAAACTATTAGAAGTAGAAGCTTTAAAAGCTGAAGAAAATCTAAAAGAAATTAAAGGTGAAACCTTATTAAATGGTTTCGGTTCTCAAATTAGAAGTTATGTATTTACACCATATACAATGTGTAAGGATCATCGCACTAATTATGAAACAAGTGATGTATTTGGAGTAATGGATGGTGAAATCGAAGGATTTATCAATAGTTATTTGAATATGAAAGCTGGTGAAAGAAATGACTAATATATTAAAGAAAATAAATATGAAAAATGTTATTTGGATTGTAATTGGCGTCTTTTTAATGGCTTTTTCTTATTATTTTTTCTTTGCGCCATCTGACCTTTGTTATGGAGGTGTGTCTGGTATTGCGATTATTCTAAGACAAACTCCTCTTGGAAATTATTCGTGGTATAAAGACTGGATGTTTTTCTATACTGCTCAAGCTATTTTGGCTGTATGTGCAATATTATTTGTCGGCAAATCATTCTTTTGGCATACTATTTTAGCTTGTATTTTGGACCCAACTTTCAACTTAATTTTCTCAAAAGCAGGATTTGATTCACAATATTTTTTGCAAATAATTCCGCAATCTAATTGGTATGTAGTTACTATGCTTGTTGGTGGAGCTATGAGTGCTATTGGTATTGGTTTATGTTTAAGAGTAAATGCTTCTACCGGTGGTATGGATATTATTCAAAAAATTTTGCAACAAAAATTCCATATTCCTTATTCTAAGTCAATGTATTTAACTGACTGGTTCATTGTATTAATTTCAGGTTTCTTTATTCCAAATATTTGTCAAAAAGCTGCAGGCTTAGAAAATATCCATGTTTATAATATTGAAATGGTTCTATATGGTATGATTACAGTATTTATTACTGGATATATTTGTGATTATTTAGCTTTAAATGCTCGTAAGAGAAGAACAGCATTCATCATCTGCGACAATCCAACTATTATAAAGGATTATATTTTTACTGAATTTGATCGTGGCTTGACCATTGTTGATGCTATTGGTGGATATACAAATAATCCTAAGAAGATGATTGTATGTACAATTGAAAAAGCTCAATGCTATATTTTACGTGATAAGATTAAAGAACTTGATCCAAAAGCTTTTACATTCTTTGCAGAAACAAAGGAAATAGTTGGTGAATATGATAATTAATAAAATTGAAAAAGAAAAGAAAGGTAAATTATATAAATTAATTTTTTCAAATAATACTGAATTAGTATGTAACGAAGAATTAATTGTAAATAATTTGCTAAGGAATGGTAAGGAAATAGATTTAGATTTTTATCATAAATTATTTAGTGAAGCTAATATCTATATTTTTTATGATAAAGCTCTAAGTTATTTATCTCGTGGTTTAAAAAGTGAATATAAGATATATACTTATTTGATTGATAAAGAAGCTACTAAAGAAGAAGCTTTAAGTGTTATTAATATTTTAAAAGATAAAAAATTATTAGATGATTATAAATATTTTGATTTTTTAGCTAATTATTATTTAAGAAATTTATATGGCCCTTTTTATATTGAACAAAAGGGTAAACTTGAACATATAGATTCTAAAATTATTCAAGAAGTATTAAATAATATTGATTTTTGTGAATTAGAAAATAATATAGAAATTTTGTCAAATAAATATATTAGAATGCAAAGAGAAAAAGATATTAATAAACTTAAATTGAAATTAAAAAAGTATTTATATTCACGCGGCTTTTCGGTCGAGATGATTAATAAAAAAGTGGGTGAGCTATAATGAAAAAGGATAGATTTACTGAGATTTCTAATGAAACAAATGAGCTTATTGCTAAAAATAAGAAAGTTTTAGATTTATATACAAATATTAGATTTATAATGATATTAGCTTTAGTTGTGTTTGTTATTTTAGCTATCCAAAAAGAAAATATAAGACTTGTATCTATAATTGTATCAATTGTTTTATTTATTGTAGCATTTACATTGTCTATAATTATGAATAAATATAAAAAGATTGATAATGATTTAAATTATAAGAAAAGTGTTATAAGAGATTATTTATCTCGCTTTACTAATGATGTAAAATCTAAAGATACTGGTCTTGAATTTGCTAAGAATGAATATTTTGAAACTGATCTTGATATATTGGGTAATAAGTCTGTTTTTAACTATATCAATTTTAGTAAAACTCCATTTGGTAAGAAGGAAACTGCTTACTTATTATCTGGTTCTTTAGAATTGAAAGATAAACTTAAAGAACGTCAAGAAGCTAGTCAAGAATTAGCTAATAATTTAAGTCAAACTCTAGATACTGTAAGTTATTCTTATCAATATCAGAATTTAAATCCTAATAATAAAGTTAGTGATCTTGAAAATTCTTTAAAGAGTTTTGACAATAAATATTCTGTATCAATTATTCAAATATTATTTGGAGTTTTATATTTGGCTTTCTTTATCACCTTAATCGTATTAAGTGTGTTAAAGATTGTTCCACCATATTCAATTTTTATATTAATGGGTGCTGGATTCTTTTTATCTAATATGATATATCCTTCTTCAAGAGTACTTGCAAATGATTTAGCAAATGCGCGAAATATTGTCAAAGGCTACAGTGATTTAATATTAGATATTTCAAAGAAAAATTATGAGTCTGATATTTTGAAAGATCTTCAAAAACCTATTAAATTAATTAATAATAAAGCTTTAAAGAGTTTTAACATTATTTCAGGTTTCGCAGAGAGTAGAAATAATATTTTATATCAAGTTTTATTTGATGGTTCTATTATGGTAGACTTATATGTATTATTATTTTATTCTCGTTGGCAAAAGAAATATGCAAATTATTTAAGAGAAGCTTTTTTGTCAATTGGTAAGATTGAATCTCTAATCTCTATTTCTACAATAAGTCTTGTAAAAGAAGAGTCTTGTTTACCTGTAGTATCTAATAAATTTGAATTTAAAAATATTCGTCATCCGCTTATTTGTGAATCTAAATGTATTCCGAATAGTTTTGAATTTAGTAAACGTAATATTATCACAGGTTCAAATATGAGTGGTAAAACTACATTTATGCGTTCAATTGGTACAAATTATATATTATTCTTATCTGGATCAAATGTTTGTGCAAATAGTTTTGAAGCGCCAATTTTAAAACTTTTTACTTCTATGAAAGTGGTAGATGATGTAAATAATAACATTTCAACTTTCTATGGTGAAATTCTTCGTGTTAAGAATATTGTAGAATATATTAAAGACAACAAACCAATGTTAGTTCTTGTCGATGAAATTTTTAAAGGGACTAATACTCATGATAGAATTATTGGTGCTAAGAGCTTCATTGAAAAGCTTAATAGAGATAATATTTATTCTATCATTACTACTCATGACCCAGAGTTATGTAAAGTAGAGGATGTTAAGAATTATCATTTTGAAGAACATTATGAAGATGATAAGATTTTATTTGATTATTTGATTCATGATGGCATTGCAAATACACGTAATGCTATTTATTTGTTAAAATTGGCTGGTATTGTTGATAAAGAAAAATAGGAATTCGTTGAAATTCCTATTTTTTTTTAAATATTTAGATTTAAGATTTTGTTAATAAATTTACATGCACCGTCATGAGAATTATCAAATTCACTAATATATTTAGCGGCTTCTTTAGCTTCTTTTTCGCCATTAATCATAGCACATGTCTCCCCTTTTAATTTAAGCAATGATGCATCTTTAATAGAATCACCTATCGCAATTAAATCGGATTCTTTGAATTGATATTTTAACATAATTTCTAGAACTGCATACATTTTATTGACATTTTTTATGTTTAAATAGAAGAGTTCATATTTCAAATCTTTGCCAAGACTTGTTAATTGAAAATAGTCTTTATATGATTCTATATTTTTCTTAAAGTCTTCACTTTTATCTACATGGACAACCATAAAAATCATATTTGGTGATTGTAAGTCAAGATTTAGAAAATTGTTTTCATAAATTGTGGTTTCTTTAGTGATACCATAAAGTGGTTGCAAGATAGAAAGTCTGTTATGAATATATAAATTGTTTCTAAAATGATAGAATGCACTATATATCTTATCTTCATTATCTTTAAACACTTTTTTTAAGGTTGTTATGTCAATTGACATGACTTCGTCTTCAATATTTTTATCGTAGAAGTGTAGTTCACCGCCTGCTTGACAAATAATTGGACCATGTAGATTTAATTCTTCATGGATTTTACTCATTTCACTATAATTATCTTGACTAGCCAGTACAACCATATGTCCGAGTTCTTCATATTTTTTCAAGCATTTTTGGGAATATTCTGATACTTTACCTACATCATTTAATAATGTATTATCTAAATCTAGAACAATTAATTTTTTTTCCATATTAGCCTCCCTTTCTTTAATTTAATTCTATTATACAAAAAAGAAAAATAATTAAAATACTAAAATATTAAATTGTAGCTTGTTGAGTCGAATTTTAACTAAAATCGCCTTTAATGAAGATGATTTTTATAGTATAATAATATGTATAAGAAGGGGGATTAATATGGTCCTTGCATTTAAATTTGATATGGCTTCATTGATCAGTTTAATCCTTGGAATTTTCTTAGGATTGGTCATTGCAATTTTAATATATTTGTTACTAGTCCTAACTAGTATGAATAAGAACAAAAAAATATTTAAACCTCAGGTTAAAGATGTTGACTCTAACGAGGTTGTTGAGCTTATTAATAACGCTAAAGATGAATTTAAAGATAACAAGCTTCGTGGCGAACAATCTTACGTTACTTATGCAATTGATATTTCAAAAAAATTAATTTATCAGATTGCTAAAAAATTTTATCCTAATAGTCGTCATCCTTTACTTGAAATCTCAATTGATGAAGCTTTAATGTTGATTTCATATATTTCAAAAAGACTTGATGAAGTCTTAGCTCACAATGGATTAAAGTTCTTAAAGAGATTTAAGATTTCTTTTATTGTTTCATTGTACGACATTAAAGAAAATTTTATGGAAAATGACATTGTTAAAGCCACAAGGAAATATAAAATTTCTAATGCATTTAATGCCGCTAAAAATGTTTTAAATATTATAAATCCTGTTTATTGGATTCGTAAAGTTGTTATGAATAAAGCTATAAATATTATTTTAAAGAAACTTTGTGTTGTAATGATTTCTGTTAGTGGTGAAGAAACTTATAAGATTTATTCTAAATCAATTTACTCAAAAGAAAGTGAAATTGATTCTGGCGTTGCTGAGTTAGTAGATGATTTGTCAAAGACTGTTAAAGAGGAAGAAGATTTTAATAAAGTTGATTCTCAGTTAGATATTGCAGATGAAGAAAATAAAGGCCTTATGTTAATTGAAAATAGTAATGAGCCTGTCAAAAAAAAGAAAAAAGGTTTTTGGCCTTTTCGTAAAAAGGAGTAATTAGCATGCTTTGGTTTAAGAAAAAGAAAAAAATTGTTGAAGTTAAAAATGAGAGATTTGTAATTCCTCAAATCCAAAGTCCATATCAAGGTATTAAGAAAACTAGAGATGGTTTTGTTCCATCAACATTTTCAAGTGCTATTTTTGGTACTGGATTAAATGATAAAGCGAAGATTCATGATTCTAGCAAGGAACTAGGGGATACTCGTAGAAAATATGATTCATTTAGAGATCCTAAAGATAGAAAAGTATCTGATGATGAATTGATTCAAAAATATGGTACTAAGTATCCAGAATTCCATCAAATTGATATTGAACAAGCAAAGCGTATTTATGGTGAAGATTTTGAATTCCATAAAAAGGAAGATAGTGCTCCTGTCGTTGATACAAATAAGAAAGCTTTCAGCTTTATTGAATCAAAAGATGATAATAAAGCAGCTGATATTAAGGAAGAAGTTCCTCCTGTTAAAAATTTTGATTTCTCTTTTGAAAAAGAAGAACCTAAGGAAGATGATAATCCTTTCCAAAGATTTACTAATCTTAAGGTTGGAGAAGATGTTTACAAAAGTAGTCTTGAATCAAAATTTAATAATAATGGTGAATACAAGACTAAAAATAGTGCAATTGTAAGAAAAAGTGATAATCAAAGTCAAACTATTTTTGATGACCCTAAATTCAATCATCCAATTGAAAAAGATATAAATATGTATCCTAGTCATCATAAAGAAATTGAAGAAGACAATAAATTTAATACTTATCAAGAAGTAGACCCAGCTCCTGTGGCTAATAACAATTATCAAGAAGATTCATTTGAAGAATCAGAGCCTGAAGTTTCATACATTGAACCTACAACTTTAGAAATGCCTTCTTTAATTAATCCATATAAGGATTATCAATTGCCACCTTTATCTTTATTAAGTCATCATGAAGATGAAAATGAAGAATTGCCAGCTTGGATTGAAGAGAAGAAACAAATTATTAATGATACATTAAATTCATTCGCCATCTCTGGTGAAGTTGCTAAATATGTATTGGGACCTACCTTCACTCGTTATGAAATTTTACTTGAAACAGGTGTTAATGTTCGTAAGATTTTATCAATTGAAGACAACTTACAAATGAATTTAGGTGTTAAGTCTATTCGTATTCAAGCTCCTATTCCAGGTAAACGTACTGTTGGTATTGAAGTTCCAAATGAAAAGAGAAAAACTGTATTCTATGGTGATACATTATCAGAGAGTTTCATCAATGATAATAAGCCTTTAAATGTTGTAGTTGGTAAAGATATTGATGGTAATATCATTGAGACTAATATTGCAAAATGGCCACATGGTTTAATTGCCGGTGGTACTGGTAGTGGTAAATCAGTTTGTATCAACACTATCATTACTTCTTTACTTTTAAAGAATAAGCCAAATCAGGTTCGTTTCATTATGATTGACCCTAAACAAGTAGAATTGTCTGTTTATAATGATTTACCTCACATGATTACCCCTGTAATCAGTGATCCTAAAATGGCTAGTACTGCATTAAAGTGGGCAGTTAACGAAATGGAAAGAAGATTTACTCAATTTTCATCTGTTCGTGCTCGTGATATTTCTTCTTATAATGAAAAAACTGAAGAAGACCCTACATTACAGAAGATGTGCTACATTGTCATTGTTATCGACGAATTGGCTGACCTAATGATGACTTGTGGTCAAGATGTTGAAGATTCAATTCAACGTATTACTCAAAAGGCTCGTGCTGCAGGTATTCATTTGATTGTTGCCACTCAACGTCCTACTGTTGACGTAGTTAAAGGAACAATAAAGGCTAATATTCAAGCTCGTTTAGCATTCCGTGTAAATTCTCAAGTTGATTCTACAACAATTCTAGATGAAGTTGGTGCTGAAAACCTACTTGGTTATGGTGATATGTTGTTAAAAGAAGTAGATTTTGCAAAACGTGTTCAAGGTTCTTATATTCCGGATAGTGATATTGATGCAGTTGTTGACTTCATTTGCAATGAAGCGCAACCTGATTATCAATTAACTCATAAAGATTTGGAAGAATCTAATGAAACTGCTTCATTTGGTGGATTAACTACTAATGAAGAATCTCCTGATTTGATATATCAAATCGCAGTTTGGTGTGTTGAAAATCAATCTTGTTCTATTAACTCTTTAACTCAAGCATTTAGTCTTGGATTCAATAGAGCTCAAAGAATTGTTCAAACATTAGAGACTATGGGTATTATTAGTGAACGTAAAGGTACTAAACGTGATATCTTGATGGATTTAAATCAAATCAATGATTTATTCGAAAAAGGAGAATAAATTATGCCAAAAGAATTAGATAAGCAAAAGATGTTTAAAAAGATTTTAATTAAAAGTCTTATATCGTTGATAATTATTACAACATTAGTCATTGTTGGTTCAATATATAAAGAAAAGATTTCTAAATTATCTATTATAAATCCTATTGCTTATGTGACTACTGGAATTTTAATAATTATTCTTTATTTATCTGCATTTGTTTTTTCAATATATTTTTTGAAAACAAATGATCCAATATTTTCTGATAAAACAGTTTATACGATTTATTCAACTCATGATTTATTAAGTTTCTTATTTAATGTCTTATATGGATTATTCTTTATATTGGTATTCTTTATAACTCCTACAACTGTAAGTGGTAGTAGTATGAATAACACTTTATATAATGGAGATAGATTGCTAATTTGGCATCTTAATTATAAAGTTGAAAGAGGAGATATTGTCATCGTTGATATTAATAAAAATTATGATGATACTGAAAACGAAGAAGAATTCTATATAAAAAGAGTTGTGGCAGTTGAAAATGATACTGTTAGATATGAAGCTGTGACTACAACTAGAGGTATTATTTATGTAAATGATATTAAAGTTGAAGAAAATGTTCCTTATCAAAGATTTAAAACTTCAATGTCTATTCATTCAACTGGTGAATCAGATTTGACTAGTACATATGAAGGAAAAATTAGAAGTGGTTACTCTTTAGTTCTTGGAGATAATAGAAATCATTCAAGAGATAGTCGCTATATTGGATTGATTCATAATGAAGATATTTTAGGTAAAGCTGTATTTAGATATTATTCAAAAGCTGCAGGTTTTGGGAAGATAGAGACTTCAATTTTGTAAAAAAATTCTTTTTAAATTAGTAATTTTATGTTATACTAAAAAAGTTTTAGGAGTGATATTATGGCACAATTCCAATGGTATCCTGGACATATGGCGAAAGCTCAAAGAGAGTTAACAGAGGTTTTACCTTTAGTTGATATTGTAATTGAGTTGAGAGATGCAAGAATCCCTTATTCAAGCCAAAATCCAGTAATCGATAATTTAATAAAAGATAAGTATAGATTGATTCTTTTAAATAAAGCTGATTTAGCAGATAAGAAAATTACTCAAGCATGGATTAAAAAACTAACAGCTGCTAACACATACGCTCTTGATATAGACTGTCAAACAGGTCTTAATATCAATAAGGTTATTCCAACAATTAAAACGATTTTAAAAGATAAGTTGGATAAGTTAAGAGAAAAAGGTCTTGTAAACAAGACTTTAAGAGCTACTATTGTAGGTATTCCTAATGTTGGTAAATCTACATTCATTAACAAGATGACTGGTAAAAAAGTTTCTATCACTGGTGATAAGCCAGGTGTTACTAAACATTTATCATGGTTTAAAGCAAGTGATGACTTACAAATACTTGATACTCCAGGTATTTTATGGCCAAAGTTTGAAAGCGAAGAAGTTGGTATTAAACTTGCAATTTGCCAAGGTATTAAAGATGAAATCGTTGATAAATATAAAATGGCAGTTTATGGTTTAGTATATTTAGCACAAAAATATCCTTCTCGTTTAAAGGAACGTTATAATCTTGATGATTTAGATACAAGTGATGAAGGTCTACATTTAATTGAAGAAATTGCAAGAAAACGTGGTTTTATTCAAAAGGGTGCTCGCATTGATTATGAGAGAACTATTACTTATGTATTAAATGATATTAGATCAAATAAGTTAGGAGCGATTAGCTTTGAAGAATCAGAATAATTTATATGAATATGAAGAAGCATTAGAAGATAGGGGCTACAAATATGTAGCTGGTGTTGACGAAGTAGGACGTGGTCCTTTAGCAGGACCTGTTGTTGTTGCGGCAGTAATTCTTCCTATGGGACTTAGAATTAAAGGTATCAATGACTCAAAAAAATTAAGTGAAAAGAAACGTGAAGAGCTTTATAAACAAATTATGAAAGAAGCTTTAGCTGTATCTGTGGCTTATGTATATGAAGATGAGATTGATAAAATTAATATCTATGAAGCAACTAAAAAAGGTATGCTTGAAGCAGTTGATAAATTACAAATTAAGCCAGAGCATGTTTTAATTGACGCAATGCCACTTCCAGAACTTAAGATTGAACATACTTCAATCATACATGGTGATGCGTTAAGTGCTTCTATTGGTGCTGCAAGCATCATTGCTAAAGTGACAAGAGATCATTTTATGGAAAAGATGGATCACAAATATCCAAATTATGGTTTTAAGAAACATAAAGGATATTGTACAAAAGAACATTTGGAAGCTCTTGAAAAATATGGTCCTTGTGAAATTCATAGAAAATCATTCGCGCCAGTAGCTAAATTTTATCAAAAGCAATTGTCTTTTGATTTATTCTCAGAAGAAAACTAAATTTATCTATATTATATATAATATAGGCTATTTTGG
>OCVV011326613.1_pt1 | contig 13942 bp, 12 predicted proteins | sample 1539721 | NCBI WGS metagenome assembly OCVV01 (sample SAMN02144230, study PRJEB22623) | gut metagenome | biome: sheep rumen | host: Ovis aries | place: New Zealand
TCATCCCTTTCAACAAAGAAATCATCCATTGATAGCATTACTGGATTTTTACCTAAACTCTTTAAGCATAATGTTAATTTGTTTGTAGTAGTAGTTTTACCAGTTGATGAAGGACCAGCTAATAATACTACTTTAGTTTTAGGATTAGATATTATTTTTTTAGCTAATTCCATTAATTCGTTATTTTTATTTAATTCATCTATTTTAATTAATTCATTTATTTTACCACTAGATACTTTTTTATTTAAATCAACTACATTAGTTAAATCTAATTTATTAGCCCAATCACGTGACTCTTTATGAAGATTAAAAATATTATATCTTCTTTCAAATTTCTTTATTCCATCATTCATAAATACTGTTGGAAATCTTAATACAAATCCTAATTCATCTAAATAAGTTAATTCAAAATGAGATAAAACCCTCGTACTAATTGGCATTAATGAGTAGAAATAATCATAAATGTTTCCTAACTTATATAATGTTAAATGCGTAGAAGTAGTATACTTCATTAAATCAGCTTTAGTTTTGTAACCTATTTTATTAAAATAATCAATTGATTCTAATCTTGAAACAGTTAATCTTTGGATAGGCAAATCTTCTACTACTACATCTTGCATATAGTTTTCTAATTTAGTTATATCTTCCTTAGTTAGTTTTATACTTGGCTCAATATATAACCCTTTATCCAAAGAGTGTTTAACTGTTATATTAGAGTTATTACCAAATATTTTTTTAAATGAATATAAGGTTAACATAATTAAACCATTTAAATAAATTTCATTTGCTCCTCTATCCATTAAATCAAAAAATTCAATATTACATTCTTTAGTTATAATTTCTGTTAGTTCTGTATATATACCATCAACTTTGGCTACAATTATTTCATATTTATAACTGCCAGTCACTTTTTTAGATAATTCTTCTAATGATATTCCTTTACTAACTGTCATTTCTATGTTGTTTACTATTACTTTTATATCCATATTATCAACCCTTATCTATTCTTATATAATTGTATCATAATTTGTCTTACGAAAATAGTATAAATTTTATTTTTTTATACTACTATAATTATAGGTGATAATTATGAATTTAGTACCAATGATTGTTGATAAAGAGACAAATGGAGAAAGAAGTTATGATATTTTTTCAAGATTACTAAAAAACAGAATTATATTATTAACTGGAGAAATTGATGATAATTTAGCTAGTAGTGTTGTTGCACAACTACTTTATTTAGATTCAATTAATAATGATGATATTAGTATATATATTAATTCTCCTGGTGGATCTGTTACAGCTGGTATGGCAATATATGATACTATGAATTTTATTAAAAGTGATGTTGCTACTATCTGCTTAGGTATGGCTGCATCCATGGCTGCTTTTCTATTATCAGCAGGTAGTCCGCAAAAAAGATATATTTTACCAAATGCAGAAGTTATGATACATCAACCACTTGGAGGAGCACAAGGTCAAGCAACTGAAATAAAAATTGCTGCAGAACATATTCTAAAATTAAGAGATAAACTTAATAAAATACTAGCTAAAAATACTAATCAAGATTTAGAAAAAATAAAACAGGATACAGAAAGAGATAATTTTATGGATAGTTCGGAAGCTTTAGAATATGGAATAGTTGATAAAATAATAGAAAAGGAACACTAATTAAAGTGTTCCTAATGCTTTTTGTTTAGCTTCTTCTTTATCCTCATAGATTCGTTGATTAATATCAAGTTCTACTATTGAATCACAAATTTTATATCTATAAAAATTATTAATAGCTTGAAAATCGCCATTATCAGATTTAGCTAATGCTGATAAATATTCGTCTTTTTCTGATGCTTTTATATATATTGGAGGTAATCCGGCATCTTCTAACAATTTATTAGTAAATCCTCTTATAGTTCTTCCATTACCATCACTAAATGGGTGAATTACTAGTAATTTATTTTGAATTTTTATACATTTATCAAGATATTCTAGTAAACGTTCAGTGCTTTCAAATTTTTTTATTTCTTCAGCTTCTTTACGTAATTTTTGAATTTCTACATCTACTTTTTCAAGTTCTTCCCTTATATTCCACCAATCACATATCTCAAGATTACGATTTTTTATATATACTTGACTATTTCTAAATGTTCCACCATATTCTGGATAATCTGTTAAAGAATATAATTGTTTATGTATCTCCTTTAATGTATATACATCAAACATATAATTAATATCATCTGAATGAATATACTCATACATTTTACCTAATCCTTCTACTTCAGCTCTACTATGTTTGCTTTTAACATCGATTCCTTCTAGTTTACTTTCTTGATTAATATAATGAGATACAAACATTTTCTTTAAAGTATTAAATGGTACTCTATCATCATTTAATCCATAATAAAGTGTAATTAACTTAGTTGGAATATCTTGGTCTTGATTGTATAAAATATGATTTAATTTACGATATTTGTAACCTAAAAAAGTTTCTTTGATTATAAAAAGGGAGTCAATACCCATACTTTTAAGTGCTATATTTATATTTTGCATTAATGTATAACTCATATTACCACCTCTTAATGTTGCATATTATACTACGAAAAATGAAGAAAGTCAAAATAATTAAACTTTCTTCATTTTTTCTACTAACTCATTTATTTTTCTAAATCGATGATTTAATCCAGATTTAGTTATTGGTTTTCTTGTTTCATAAGAAATAATCTCTGCAAGTTCTGTTAAAGATACTTCTGGATATTTCATACGATAATCCATTGCCTCTTTAGTTTTATCATCTAATAAATCTAAAGCAGCATTTTCTCTTAAATATTCAATTTGTTCTATCTGCTTGGTAGCTGTTGCTACTACTTTATCCATGTTAGCTTGTTCCATATTATTTAACCTATTAGTCATATTTTTATGATCTCTATATATTCGTATATCTTCATAATATAAAACAGCATTATTAGCATTTATTATTCTTAAAAAATCTCCTATTTTTTCTGCTTCTTTTATATATACCATATACCCTTTATCACGAGTAATTATTTTACTATTTAAATCAAAAAGATTTAATAAATCTTTTATAACACAGGCTTCTTTTTTTTCTTCTATTAAATACTCTAAGTGATATCTAGCTGTTTTAGGATCATTTATACTTCCTTTAGAAAGAAATGCTCCTCTAAGATATGCTCTAATATCTTCTTCTGTTCCTAATATGTACTCTTTGGGTTCATCTAATATTTCATTATTTTCATCAAAAATAGATAAATCTTTTAATATGAAATCTATTTTTTCGTTTATTGTTACTAAATAAAGATTATTCTTACTAAAATTAACATTCTTTCTTGTTTCTATTTCACATGTTACATCATATATATCTTTTATTAGACTATATATTCTTTTAGCAACAGTAGCATTTTCTGTTACTAATTCAATAACCTTTTCATCACATACACCATTATTTCTTAAAAAACCAGATAGTTCTGCTATGCTTTCACTTCTAGTATTTTTTATTCTAGATATTTCTTCTTTAATTGTTGTTGTAAAAGACATAGCTATCCCCCTAAAAATTTATTTCTTTGGCTTTTTCTTTATATAAGTTATCAAATTGTGTTCCTTGTTTTCTACAAATTAATACCATTATTACACCAATTACTATTAATAATACTGATACTAGTTGAGCTACTTTTATACTTCCTAGCATTAAACTATCAGTACGCATACCTTCTATTATTAGTCTTCCTAATGAATACCATATTAAATAAATTCCAGATATTACACCACTTTTAATATATTTATATTTTCTTATCATTAAAAGGGCAATAAATCCTGTTAAACACCAAATAGATTCATATAGAAAAGTTGGCACTCTATATTCACCATTAATATACATACCATTTATTATAAACTCAGGAATTTGCAAGCTTTTAAGATGCTCAAATGTAGTTATTCCTCCATATGCTTCACTATTAAAGAAATTTCCCCATCTTCCAATTGCTTGAGCTACTATTAACCCTAATGCACAAATATCTAATATTTTTAATGTAGATATTTTATATTTTCTACTATATAAAAGAATAGTTATAAAACCAGCTAATATTCCTCCATGAATAGCTAGTCCACCATTCCAAATTTCAAATATTTCTAATACATTATCTTTATAATAATTTAAATTAAATAATACATAATATAATCTTGCTCCTATTATTCCAGATATAATCGTATAGAAGATTAAATTAACAATAAAATCAATATTTATTTCTTGTCTCTTACTTTCATGGATAATAATACAACTTGCACAAAAAGCTGCTAGTATTATAAATATGGAATACCAATAAATTTGAATAAATCCTAAGTCAAATGCTATTCTATCCATTATTCTTTAACCTCCTTACTATAGGTTTAATAATTATATTATCTATTAATAGATTCATAACTGATATTAATATTGAAATAAAGAATACTGTAAATATTCCAGTTATTTGAAAATGACTACCTAATATCCAGTCGGTTAATTTTAATATAAATACATTTATAAAAGGATAAAATAATCCAAGAGTTAAACCAGTAAGTGGAATAGTTAATCTCACTATTATTGGTTTAATTGTTTTATTTAATATAAATACTATTAAAGTAGCTAGCATTCCATATGTGTATAAATGTGAGTCATCTACTTTAAAACTTTCAAAATATGTAGCTACTAGCACAAATATAATTGCATAACTTATATAATGCATTAGCCAATTAATTATATTAATCATTTTATCCTTTTTCATGTTATCACCCAACTATAATATATTTTTTAAGAATTTTCCTGTTTTCGATTCTTTTACTTTAGCTATTTCCTCTGGTGTTCCAAAGGCTACGATGTTACCACCGTTATCTCCGCCATCTGGTCCTAAATCAATAATATGATCAGCACACTTAATAACATCTAAGTTGTGTTCAATTACTATTACTGTATCTTTATTATCTACTATTTTATCAATAATTGCAAGAAGTCTTTTAATATCAGCACTATGTAATCCAGTTGTAGGCTCATCCATTATGTAAAGTGTTTTACCAGTAGGCTTCTTTTGTAGTTCCTTAGCAAGTTTTACACGTCCTGCTTCTCCACCTGATAAAGTTGTTGCACTTTGTCCTAATTTGATATATCCAATACCAACGTCCTCTAATACTTGAAGTTTACTTTTTAATTTTGGAACATTTTCAAAGAATTCTAATGCTTCAGTAACACGCATATCTAATACATCAGCAATATTCTTTCCTTTATATTTTATTTTTAATGTTTCACTATTATACCTTGTTCCATGGCATACTTCACATGGTATATAAACATCTGGTAAGAAATGCATTTCTATTTTCTTAACACCGTCACCACGACAAGCTTCACAACGACCACCTTTTACGTTAAATGAGAATCTATCTTTTCCAAAGCCATACATTTTTGCCTCTTTAGTAGTTGTGAATAATTCACGAATATCATCAAATACTCCTGTATAAGTAGCTGGGTTAGAACGTGGAGTCCTTCCAATAGGATTTTGAGATATTTCAACTACTTTATCTATATTTTCTAAGCCAGTTATTTTTTTATGTTTACCTGGCTTTAGTTTTGACTTATAGATTTGGCTATAAGCAGCATTACATAATATCTGATTTACTAATGTTGACTTACCTGAACCTGATACTCCTGTTACACATGTAAATGTACCAAGTGGGAATTTTACATCTATATCTTTTAAGTTGTTTTCAGCTGCACCTTTTACTTCTATATACTTATTTATACCTTTTCTTCTTGTTTTTGGTACTTCAATACATTCTTTCCCACTTAAATATCGACCAGTAATACTATTTTCGTTTTTCATAACTTCTTCTGGAGTTCCAGCAGCAATTATTTGTCCACCATTATCTCCTGCACCTGGTCCAACATCAACTAAAAAATCACTTGCAAGCATTGTATCAGTATCATGTTCAACTACAATAAGCGTATTTCCTAGATCACGCATTTGTTTTAATGATTCAATTAACTTTTCATTATCAGCTTGATGTAGTCCTATACTTGGTTCATCTAAAACATATAAAACTCCTGTTAACTTAGAACCAATTTGAGTAGCAAGTCTAATTCTTTGAGCTTCCCCACCTGATAGTGTTCCAGCACTACGAGATAGAGTTAAATATTCAAGGCCAACATTCTTTAAGAAATCTAATCTAGATTTTATTTCTTTGATTAATAACATAGCTATTTCTTGTTGAGATTCTGTTAGTTTTAAATTATCAAAAAATGGAATTAATTCTTTTATACTTAAACAAGTTACTTCATAAATATTTTTTCCACCAACAAGTACTGATAAAACACTATCCATAAGCCTTGCTCCATGACATGTTTCACAAACGGTTTCCATCATGTAGTTTTCAAGCCATTCTCTAATCCATGTACTAGTTGTAGTCATATATCTTCTTTCAAGGGTATTTAATATACCTTCATAAAAATCTTCTTTATCTCTTTTAATTCCACCACGAGTAGAATATTTAAATCTTACTAATTCATCACTACCATATAATATATAATCTTGATGTTTCTTAGATAATTTATTAAATGGTTTATCCATATCTATTTTATAATGTTTACATAGACATGCAAGTTCCATAAATTCAATAGCTTCAGGATCATCTGTTAATGTTTTAATAGCTCCACCATTTAAACTTTTAGTTGGATCAGGTATTACTAAATCTTTATCCATCTTTAATTTAACACCAAGTCCCTTACAATCTGGACATGCTCCAAATGGCGCATTAAATGAAAACATTCTTGGCTCTAGTTCTGGCAGACTAAAATCACAATATGGACAAGCAAAATTTTCAGAGTATACTACTTCTTTTTTTCCTACATAATCAATAACTACTTTGCCATGTGATAATTTAATAGCTTGTTCAATTGATTCAGCAAGTCTACTTCTAATACCATCTTTTAAGACTATTCTATCAATAATAACATCAATATTATCTTTTTTATTTTTATCTAAATTAATCTCTTCTGATAAATCAAATGTTTCCCCGTTTACTCTTACTCTTACGTAACCATTTTTTCTTAAATCGTCAAACAGGTCTTTATGAGTACCTTTTTCTCCATGAACAACTGGAGCCATTATTATTAACTTAGTACCCTCATCTTGTTCAAGTACCTTTTCTACTATTTCATCTACTGTTTGATTAGTAATTGGCACATGGTGATTAGGACAATAAGCTATTCCAATACGAGCAAACAATAATCTTAAATAATCATATATTTCAGTAACAGTTCCAACTGTAGAACGTGGATTCTTAGAAGTTGTTTTTTGGTCTATACTAATTGATGGTGATAATCCTTCTATTGAATCTACATCTGGCTTTTCAGTTCCACCTAAGAACTGTCTAGCATATGCAGATAAACTTTCTACATATCTTCTTTGTCCTTCTGCATAAATAGTATCAAATGCAAGAGAAGATTTACCTGATCCTGATACACCAGTCATAACTATTAATTTATTTTTAGGTAATTCAAGATTAACATTTTTTAAATTATTTTCTCTAGCTCCCTTAATTATAATTTTATCCATAATATCACCTTTTCTAAGAACATATTATAACATATTTTTTTAAAATATAATACTCGAACAAAAAAAGAACTATACAGTTCTTTTATTTATATTGCCTTTTTCTTTCGTAATCAGGATCTTCATTAAGTAATTCATTCATTTCTTTTGAATTAAATCTTTCATTTAATGATAATCCATAGTTATTCAATTTTTCATTATATAAATCAAGATATTTTTCTTCTATATTAGCTTGATTTAATAATGTATTTTTATCTAAGCCTAATGTTTCATAAACTCTAATATTCCATACTAAATGTTTTCCACTTGATGTATAACATAAAGCAGTTGCCATAGCATTCTTATCAAAGTTTTGTTTATCTTTTATTGTTACTATGTTGTCATGACAAAAATCTTTGAATGTTTGTAGTAATACTTGTTTATTCAACTTTTTCTTACCATCAATCACTTTGAAATCATTCTTTATTAATATATAATCTTTTTGTATCATAAAAATCCCCTACATATCACACTAAACCCTTTATTAGGCTACTTTCTTCAATACTTTTACTTCTTGCTTTCCAGTATTTTTTAATGCTTTATTAATAGTAGAATCACTTACTATTCCAAGTAATGGCTCTACACTTATTATTTTATAATATTCTCCATACTTTTTCAATGGTTTATATGTTGATATTTTTTTATTTGTGTCTATATTAACCAATTTTAAGGCAACAACCTTTGGTTCAATAAATTGTTCGTTTTCATATGCAGTTGTATTAATTGTTTCTACATGCCCTATATATACATTTTTATATAATGCCATAATATCACTCCCTGCCCTAATTACTTAGGAGAAGTATCATACTAAATTTTTACTTATTTGTCAATAATCTATCTTTAAAACTGCATTTCTTACATAACTCTTCTGTTACCTTGCGATTACAAAAACCAGTTTTCATTTTTATATATCTTTTACTATTCATTATTTCTTCTAAAGTAGTATCAAATATATTTCCTAAATTAATAACACCATCACTATCTAAGCAACAAGGAACTACTGTTCCATCTACTAGAATAGCTATTTGATCTTTTAGAGCATAACATGTTCCAATTTCATTATAATAATCATTTTTTAGATTTGGCCAAACAAATTCTTCTTGTTTATCTAAATATAGATTATCCCTTAGCTTTATATGTTTATCAATATTCGTTATATTAAAATACTCTAAAACTTTATCCACAATAATTGGGGATTTCTCATCATTTAAAGTCCAATATCTTAAAACTATTATTTTATTTTTTAATTTATCTATACTATTTATAATATTTTCTAAATAGTTTTCTTGTTTATTCTCACTATGAAGAGATATATTTATTTGTCTTACTGCTTCATGGTTTAAGATATCCACATTATCAGAAAGTAGTGTTCCATTTGTAGTTATGTTAACATGCTTATTATATTTATATGCGATATCTAATAAATCTTTTAGATTAGGATGAAGAAGTGGTTCACCTTTAACATGTAGATAAATATAATCGGTATATTTATCTATTTTTTTTAATACTTCTTCAAATTCTTCTTTAGTAATAGTTTTCTTCACTCTATGATCTATACTACAAAAAGAACAAGATAAATTGCATATATTAGTTATTTCGATATATATTCTTTTAAATTTCTTCATACTATAACTCACTCTTTAATTCAAATAAAGCATCTCTTAATTCCATAGCTCTTTCAAAGTCTAAGTTACTAGCTGCTTCTTTCATAGATTTTTCTATTTCTTCTATCATGTTCATTAATTCTTTTTTATCCATCTTCTTAGATTTATTCTTATCTTTATTATCAACTTTATTAGTTATTACATCTCTTATTTCCTTTTTGATTGTTTGTGGAACGATATTATGTTCTTTATTATATTCTTCTTGTATTTTACGACGTCTTTTAGTTTCTTTAATTGTTTCATTCATACTATCAGTTATTTTATCAGCATACATGATACAGTGACCATTAGCATTTCTTGCACATCTTCCTACTGTTTGAATTAAACTTCTAGTACTTCTTAAGAATCCTTCTTTATCAGCATCTAAAATAGCTATTAGGCTTACTTCTGGAATATCGATACCTTCACGTAAAAGATTTATTCCTACGATACAATCATATTTTCCTTCACGTAAATCATGAATAATTTGCATTCTTTCTAATGTTTTAACTTCACTATGTAAGTAAGCTACTTTTATATCAATATCTTTTAAATAATTAGTTAGTTCTTCTGCCATACGAATAGTTAATGTAGTTATTAATGTTCTTTCACCCTTAGCTATTCTTGTCTTTATTTCATCAATTAAATCATCTATTTGACCTTCACTTGGTCTAACTTCAATAGTTGGGTCAAGTAAACCTGTTGGACGAATAATTTGTTCAATATATTTATTATTAGTTTTTTCAAGTTCATAATCTCCAGGAGTAGCTGATACATATACTACTTGATTTATCTTTTTCTCAAATTCATCAAACTTAAGAGGTCTATTATCAAGAGCACTTGGTAATCTAAAACCATAATCAACTAAGTTCATTTTACGGGCTCTATCACCGTTATACATTCCTCTAACTTGAGGAAGAGTAACATGAGATTCATCTATTACAAGTAGATAATCTTTTGGAAAGAAATCCATTAAAGTAGTCGGAGTTTCTCCTTCACCACGTAAAGCCATATGTCTAGAATAGTTTTCAATTCCGCGACAAAATCCAGTTTCTTCTAACATTTCAAGATCATATTTAGTTCGTTGTTCAATACGCTCTGCCTCTAATAATTTATTATTTTCTTTAAAATAATTAACTCTATCAGTAAGCTCACTTCTAATTCTTTTAATAGCTTCAATCATCTTTTCATCACTGGTAACAAAGTGACTTGCAGGGAAGATGCTAATTGTTTTTTTATCTTGAGTAATAACGCCAGTTAAAGTATCAATTTCAGATATTCTATCTATTTCGTCTCCAAAGAATTCAATACGATAACCTTTCGTATTTGTATTAGTTGGAATAATTTCTAAAACATCGCCTTTTACTCTAAAAGTTCCACGTTTAAAATCATAATCATTTCTTTCATATGTCATTTCAACAAGTTTAGCCATAACGGTATTTCTTTCAATAGTATCACCAACAGCTAAACTTAACATTTTATTTTTATATTCTTCTACTTCTCCAATACCATAAATACAAGATACACTAGCAACAACAATAACATCATCATAAGACAAAAGAGATGATGTTGCATAATGACGAAGTTCATCTATTTCATCATTAATAGATGAATCTTTTTCTATATAAGTATCAGTTGAAGGAACATATGCTTCTGGTTGATAGTAATCATAATATGATACAAAGTAACATACATGATTATTTGGAAATAATTCTTTTAATTCAGAATATAATTGACCTGCAAGAGTTTTATTATGAGCAAGTACTAGTGTAGGTTTATTTACTTCTTTTATAACATTAGCTATAGTAAAAGTCTTACCTGTTCCAGTTGCACCTAATAAAACTTGATCTCTTTTTCCTGCTTTAATACCACTAACTAATTCTTCTATCGCTTTAGGTTGATCTCCACTAGGAGAATACTTTGATACTAAATTAAACATATTATTCCTCCTTTTAATGCCTATATTATAGCATAACTTTTTCTATTTTACACAAAAAAAGAAGAGCTATGCTCTTCCTAAACTACTCATAAGTCTTATACCAATATTTCATGGTATTATTATTCAAATATTAAATTGTCTAAATTATTTATTTATTAAATTTCTTTTATCTTTCTTCTTTCTTTTTTTGGGAGTATTTTATGTATATAAGTTTATATATAAAATTTTAATTATTTCTATTTATTATTTTTTTCTTTTATTATCTGTATCACTTCCTTTCATGTATATAAGTTTAGACTATAAATGTGAAATCTATATGTACTTTATATGAAAAAAACAAGAAAATTAATTAATAAATTTTCTTGTTTAAATCTAAACCATATAATTGAAGCTTTATAGCTATATTAGTTATTTCACTATCTGAAAAGTTTAATTCTTTTAAATCTTTTCTTTTCTTTGACCATAAGTCTTCTACCGTTATAATATCATTCTCCTTTAAAAGTTTTAATGCTTTAGTATCTAAAGATAATTCTTCGATACCTTTTTCTAAGATCTTTTTCTTTTTCATACTGCCTATTTTCCCCCATAAACATAGTATTTGCTTTTATGTCTTACTATTATAACACTAAAAATTTTTTTTAGTAAGAAAATTTTTATTTTTTTTCATAAATAAAAAAAGATAGTCACTAGACTATCTTGAATACCAGTATTGGTATGTTTTACTTGGAAAATTTATATATGTTTCTGCTCCTCTACTTTGTTTTGAATCAAATAATTGTTTAACATATGCTGTATATTTATTCCATGATTTACAATTATTATCTACATATAATCTACATGGCCATAATTCTAAGTGTAGGTGTACTCCAAAAGCATATCCAGTATCACCCATGTATCCAATAATTGTATCTGGTGTTACTTGTTGATTTACTTTAATATTTCCATATCTACTTAAATGGGCATATATAGCTGTATAATACTTACCATTTTTATAATACTCAACATTAACATTTTGAGCACCGTTTCCATCTACCCATTTACTTGTTACACGACCATATCCAATTGAGTATAAAGGAGTATTTCTACCATCTGGGCTACCTAAATCTAATCCTCTATGAAGTGAACCCCATCTATATCCAATAAAACTAGTTACATAACCTTTTTTAATAGGACGATAGAAAATACCATTTCCTGCATTAATAGCACAATCTCTACCAATTACATCACTTCTATTTTTACATCCTTGAGATTTATAGAAGTCAACTGTCGCTCTTTTATCTTTAACTTCTTGTTCAAGACCTGGTGATAAGTCTCCTAATTGAGATACCTTATTATGTAACTTACTAATTTCTGTATTTAAATTATCTATTTTTTTATCAGCTTCTTCTTGCTTGTTTGCAAGTTCTACTTTCTTTTGCTCATTAGCTTTTATTAAAGATTCTAAATCTTTTACTACTTGATCATTATATTCAGTTATTTGTTCAACAACAGACATACGATATACAACATCAGTAATTGAATCACTACCAAATACATAATCTAAATAAGCATTTTCACCTTGACTCATTTGAAGATAAGATATAACACTTTTAGTTTGTTGTTTCTTATTTTCTATTTCTACAGTAGAATCAGCAATTTCTTGACTTAATTTTTCTACTTCTTTTTTCATATTTTCTATATCTTGCTTTAATCTAGTTATATTAGCATTATCAGAACTAATTTGACCTTTAGCTCCATTAATAGAATTTTGATTGTTTTTTAAATCCTTTTCAGCTTTAGCTAAATCATCTAAGAATTGACCATATGTCATATCCTCTGCGTATACAGATATTGGTAAACTAATAGGAATTATTAATACGATTATAGCTAATAGCTTTTTTAATCTATTATTCTTCATAATTACACCTTTAAATATTTTCTTACTGCTCTATAACTTCCGATCATACCAACTACTACACCTATTACTAATACAAGTCCAGATAATTGATAAATAAATGGTTCTGGTTCAACTAATTTAATAAGTGGTGAATAAAGTTGTCCATCAAAATGTTTATATCCAGCAAAGTATCCATATATTATTACTAAAATTGGAATTATTGAACCTATTAATCCAAGAACCATTCCTTCTATAACAAATGGCATTTTAATAGTAAAGTTACTTGCACCTACTAATCTCATAATAGATATTTCTCTTTTTCTTGAGAATATAGTAAGTTTAATTGTATTTATTATTAAGAATACTGTTACAACAATTAATGCAACTACAGCAAACATTGTACCTTTATTAATAACTCTAAAGGCATCTAGGAATCTATTTACCATTGTTTCGCCATAATTAATAGAATCAACTCCATCTATTGCTTTAATCTTTTCAGCAGTATCTCCTATTTCTTTTATATCTTCAACTTTAACTTGGAAGGTATCTTTAAGTGGATTATCTTCTTCACTCCAATCTTTCATAGTTGATTCAAGAATAGATGATGAAATTTTCATTTCATCACGTAGTTGTTGTTTTGTTTTATATTCAATAGCTGAAACATTACTTAAATTATCTAATCTTTGTTTAATAGCTGCTACTTTTTTTTCATCAGCTTTTCTATCAACGAATACTACTATAGTAACATCTTCTTTTATTACTTTAGTAAAATTATTAACATTAGCTGTTCCTATTAAAGCAACTGCTACAATTATTAATGTAATAGTTATACATGATATAGATGCAAGTGATAAAG
>OCVV011081813.1_pt1 | contig 13937 bp, 11 predicted proteins | sample 1539721 | NCBI WGS metagenome assembly OCVV01 (sample SAMN02144230, study PRJEB22623) | gut metagenome | biome: sheep rumen | host: Ovis aries | place: New Zealand
GGAAATACGATCTGCTGCTTTTAGAAGACGGCGCACAGGGATTCGGCGGTTCGATAGATGGCAAGATGGCTTGCAGCTTCGGGGATATCTCGACAACGAGTTTTTTTCCCGCAAAGCCCCTCGGCTGCTACGGTGACGGCGGCGCGATATTCACAGATAACGACGAATGGGCGGCACTGCTCAGAAGCCTTGCTGTTCACGGCAAGAACGCCGAAAACAAGTACGATAATATCCGTCTTGGAATGAACAGCAGGCTTGATACCGTTCAGGCTGCGATATTACAGGTAAAGCTGAAAGCATTCAGAGACTATGAGCTTGACGATGTGAACAGAGCCGCGGAAATGTATAATGCAGCCCTGAAAGATACTGATTTTGTTCTGCCGCTTGTGAAGGAAGGCTTTGTGAGCAGTTGGGCGCAGTATACGGTGCAGCTGCCCGAAAGCGTTGACAGAAACGCTTTGCAGGCAAAGCTGAAAGAGCAGGGAATACCAACAATGGTATACTACATGAAGCCGATGCACGTTCAGGGAGCTTTTGCGGGAACTGACAGCGTTGATGCTGATTGTTCTGTTACCGATAAGCTGTGCAGGACAGTTCTCAGCCTGCCGATGCACCCTTATCTCACACAAGAAGATGTCAATAATATCGCAGATGCAATAAAGAAAGCGCTGTAATCACATAGAATCGAGGAATAGTAAAATGGAATTCAACAATATTTATCAGGGACTTATCAGCGGTACCGAGAAGCTTGCTCTCGTAGGACTTGGCTATGTAGGTATGCCTATCGCGGTTGAGTTTGCAAAGCATATCAAGGTCATCGGCTTTGACATAAACGAAAAGCGAGTAAACGAGTACAGAAATGGTATCGACGCTACCAATGAAGTTGGTGAGGCTATCAAGAGTACTACGGTCGATTTTACCGCTGATCCTGCGAGACTTAAAGAAGCAAGATTTATCGTGGTAGCAGTACCTACTCCCGTCAAGGACGATAACAGCCCCGACCTCAGACCTGTTGAGGGTGCTTCGAGAACAGTCGGTCAGAACCTTGCCCCCGGTTCTATTGTTGTGTTTGAATCCACCGTATATCCCGGCGTTACCGAGGATATTTGCGTTCCTATAATCGAGAAGGAATCCGGTCTCAAGTGCGGTGTTGACTGGAAGATTGGTTACAGCCCCGAAAGAATCAACCCCGGTGACAGAGTACATACACTTACCACTATCCGCAAGGTGGTTTCCGGTATGGACGAGGAGTCTGCTAAGGAAATCAAGAAGGTTTATGATATTGTTATCAAAGCAGGCACTTTCCCTGTTTCCAACATCAAGACTGCCGAGGCTGTAAAGGTAGTTGAGAACAGTCAGCGCGACATCAACATCGCTTTCATGAACGAAATTGCTATTATCTGCGACAAGCTGAAAATTGATACTGATGAAGTGCTCCAGGGAATGAATACCAAATGGAATGCTCTCGGCTTCAAACCTGGTCTTGTCGGCGGTCACTGCATCGGTGTTGACCCCTACTATCTTACCAATGCTGCTGAAAAGCTTGGTTATCACAGCCAGATAATCCTTAATGGCAGACAGGTAAATGACAGCATGGGTGGTTTTGTTGCCGATGCTGCCATCAAAGAAATGATCGAAGCAGGCATGGCTCCCAAAAAAGCAACAGTCGTTATTCTTGGTATCACATTTAAGGAGAACTGCCCCGATACAAGAAACAGCAAGGTAGTTGACATTATCAACAGACTCAAAGAATATGATATCGAACCTATCGTAGCCGATCCTTGGGCAGATGTCGCAGTTGCAAAGCAGGAGTATGGCGTTGATCTTGTTCCTGTTGAAGAACTTCCGAAGGCTGATTGTCTTATTGTTGCAGTTGGACATAATGAATTCAGATCGATGTCTATGATGAAGATAAAGGAAATGTTCAAAGCTGAGCTTCCTGATGAAGAGAAGGTTCTGCTTGATGTTAAGAGTCTTTATAGGATGGATGAGCTGAAGGCATCTAAGATGAGGTTTTGGAGGCTTTAAGTACTCAATGAATTATAGTAGTCGGAGTCTTTTATGAGGAAATTAATATATATAACTGGTAGTTTGGAGAATCCTTTTTTTCTTAATGAGATTGGTTACATTAGGAGTTGTTTTGAGGATGTTTTTGTTATAACGTATGATGGCGATATTTATAAATCAAATGAAATAGCTAGAAAGTATAATTTGAGATATAAAAAAATATCAATGACAAGAGATTTACTAAAGGGTATTTCATACTTCATATCTTGGCTATTTTCAAACCATGTTAAGGTTGAAATTAAGCAAATTATTCATCAAGAGCATTTTATAAAAAAGTTATTGTATATCATTTACTATGGCATATTTGATAGTATTGGTTCTTCATTGATTGAAAAGGAGTCAAGAAATTATCAAGGAGAAATAGTCTTATATTCTTTTTGGTTAAGTAAAGGTGCTTATTGTATTGCAAGAAATAGTAAAAGATCGAATGTAAAATACTCGATTTCTAGAGCTCATGGGTATGATTTGTATTTGGAAAGAAATGAACTTGAGTATTTGCCGTTTAGAAATTTTATAAATAAGAAATTGGATTGCATAGCATTTATTTCTTATAACGGATACAAGTATTTTAATTCAAAATATCAATCAGGAAAAGACTATTCTCAAAAAACAGTTATTTCGTTAGGTGTTTCAGCTTCTATGTGGAGAAAAACTAAAAGAAATAATGATACTATTGTATTTGCTTCTTGCTCAAGTTGTATTGAATTAAAGAGATTAGACTTGATAGCATCGTATATAAAATCTCTTGGATTAAATACAAACAAACATGTCTTGTGGATTCATATTGGGGATGGTCCACTTTGGGATAATTATAGAGATCTTAAACTTGGATCAAATGTAGAAGCAATATTTATGGGAAAAATAGACAATAATCAAGTAAGAGAGATATATAAAGAATACAATGTTGATTTCTTCATAAATTTAAGTGATTCTGAAGGAATTCCAGTATCTATTATGGAAGCAATGTCATGTGGTATTCCATGTATAGCTAGAAATGTAGGAGGAGTTTCAGAGATAGTTGATTCTAATAATGGAATAATTATTTCTGAGCCTAAAATTAATAGTAGGATTATAAATAGGTATACACGTAGAAATATAGATATTTATGAAGATGTTCAATTATATAATGCAAAGTCATATTTATCATATTGTAAGTGGTTTGAAGATTATAATACTGAAAAAAATAGTAGAAAATTTATAGAAATAATAACAAATAAAGATGAGTAAACATACAAGCTATCTCAAATAATCTCAGCTTTACAACGTTTACTATAGAAATATTGTGATATTTCTATCTTAATAAATGTAAAATATTAAAGATGATATGCAGTTACCATTTTACTAAATGATGAGTAATAATCTTGTCGTTAATCTATGGGGAGAGCAGCATCAAAACAACTTCACTTTGGTATGAGTAGGAGGAATTAATGAGTGAGAATATGTCAAATTATCCCTATGCTTGGCATGGGTGGAGCTGAGAAAATGTGTGCAGATCTGGCACTTGAATTAAAAAGAAGAGGACATGAGGTTATTATTATTTGCTTATATAATGAGCATACTGACATATCTGCTATGCTTGAAAAAAAAAATATCAAATTATATTATTTAGAAAAAAAAAGGGGCTTTGATATTAATTGTGTCTTAAAAATAAGGAAGATACTAAATATTTTTCAGCCTGATGTGATACATACACACTTATATGTATTGAAATATGCTTTTTTAGCTTCTATTGGAAAAGGTATACCTATAATTCATACTATTCATAATATTGCTAAAAAAGAATCAGATAAGATTGATAGATTATTAAATAAAATGCTGTTCAATATGAATCTTGTTGTTCCTGTCGCTATTAGTAAGAAAATAAAAGAAACAATTGTTAAGTGTTATAAATTGCCTTCAAAAAGTATTCCTGTAATATATAATGGTATTTCATTAAATAGTTTTACTCAAAAGAATGATTATGAATTACACTCTCCTAGTAGGATTATTCATGTTGGAAGATTTCAAGAACAAAAGAACCACAGATGTATTATTGAATCTGCAAATAAACTAAAGGAAAGAAATATATTATTTATATGTATTGGAGAAGGCGAATTAAAGTGTGAAATTGAGAAAATGATAAAAGATAAAAATCTAAATAATAAGATATCATGCGTGGGATTGACGAACAATGTAAATAAATATTTAAATGAGGGAGACATCTTTATTTTACCGTCTAAATGGGAGGGCTTTCCCATAAGTATTATTGAAGCAATGGCTGTGGGTATTCCGATAATTGCTTCTGATGTCGGAGGAGTAAGTGACATAGTAAAATCTCATATAAATGGCATACTTATTGAACCAAATTCAATACAATTGTCTGATTCAATTGTTCAATTGCTTGATAATAAAACTTTACGAGAAGAATATGGATACAATGCAAAAAAAACAAGTGAGAAATTCTCAGTTGAAAAAATGACCACACGATATATCGATTTATATCAAAGAAAGTGAATATATGAATAAAACAGGTGCGCAAAATATAGAAATAGGTTTTGACTCCCCAAAAAAGAATAAAGTAGGATTATATGTTAAGTTATTAGGTTTATATTTTATTTGCCTAGTTTTAGGAGCTCTGAATATTGGTGCAATAGGCTCTCTTTTAAAAATTATTGCTTTGTTGCCCATTTTTGTTTGGCTATTTAACAGCCATTCTACAAACTATTGTAATATTACAAAAAGAACTTTGTTTTTTGTAATATGGTGTGTATTGTCAGTAATTTGGTCCATAGATTTTATGGAATCTGTAAGTAGATCAATCACTCAAATCACTTTCCTCATTATGATTATTTCATCTGCCTCTTATAAATATACTGAGGTTGAAATTGATTATTTAAAAAAATGCTTAGTATGGTCTTCCAGAATTACAGCTATAGTGACCTTATTATTTGCGCAGCATTTATATGGTAGAATCTTTTTAAAAGGGATAATAAGAGAAGACCCGAATTATTTATGTGCATATTTTATGTTTGCAATTGCATATTCTTTTCAAAGAATAATAATTTGTAACGAATTAAAGAATAAAATTGCATCAGGGTGCGAATTGATTATATATATATATATAATACTTGCTACAGGCTCAAGAGGCGGTTTATTAGCGGTTATTTCGATGTGTTCGATTATTATTCTACTAAAAAATCGCGAAGAAGAAAAAAAATATTTATGGAAACGCTTGGTAATCATTATCTTCCTATTTGGTGGATATTATTTTACTATTGGATATCTAGATTCAAGTACTATTTCGCGTTTTTCTCTTGAAGCGATTAAAGAATCTAATGGAACAGGACGGTATGATTTATGGTCAGACGCATTAAATGCTTTTGGAAATTCAAATTTGCTTCGGAAAATATTTGGTTATGGAACGGGTTCTACTATAGAAATCACATATCTTTTCCCTTTCCGAGATCATAATGTTATACATAATATTTTTATCGAAAATTTAATTGAAATTGGTATAACTGGATTAATAATATATATATATCATGTTATAACATTTTGGATAGATTCAATCAGAATAAAGGATGTGTATATATTTTCAATACTTGTAGGAATGCTTGTACTATCGTTGTCCACTTCTATTTATGCATTTAAACCATATTGGAATATAATGATATTTACAACATGTGTGTATGTATACAAAAAAATACATCAGATGAAACACTGAATCACCCAAGATAAATTTCTCTGAATTATTGATCCCCTCCCAATTAATTCTTGAATTATCTGCTTGTCCTGCTGCCGATTTACTGCGTCAGAAATCCTTGCTTTGCAGCAGAAAAAATGCGGCTTTCTTCCTTGTTTCTCGATAGCAATCTTGCGCATAAATTATCAAGAATTAATTGTGAAATCAATAATATAATAAATTGATGAAAAAACTGTTTTTGATTTATATAACATAATGCTTGATATCGAATGTAACAATGATAATTCAAATAAATGGCAGCTGTTTAAGAGAATTACAAATGTGGTTCGCCTGATAAAAGCAAGTTTTCATAAGACATTCGTAAAACTGCACAATTTGATTGGTAAAATCCTTAGAAATAAAAATTGAAAACAAGGTATAAATAAAGACAGTTACCATTTTGATTTTTGCAGATTGCTATTCACTATCCAAAAAGATATTTTTCAAGCAAACCATATATTAATCAAGAGAATTTTATCGAAAGAATAATAAATGCTGTAGATAAGAAAGTGGAGTCTTTATAAATTGAAGTTTACGCTTTATCTTAATCCAAATAATAGGGAAAAAAATTCAAAACACTGAAATCTAAGGAGAAAAAAATGAGGAATATACTATTTAGTATAATTGTTCCAGTCTACAATGCTGAAAAATACATAGTAGAATGCATTTCCTCTATTGTTCAGCAATCTTATGAGAATTGGGAATTGATTTTAGTAGATGATGGTTCTACAGATAATTCACGTAGTTTGTGTTTAAATCATTCCAAAAAAAACAATAAAATAAGGTATTATTATAAGGATAATTCTGGGCAAAATGATGCAAGGATATTTGGGATTAGTAAAGCAGTAGGAAATTATTGTCTATTTATTGATTCTGATGATAAGTTAAAAAATGGTGCATTACAATGCTTATATAATCTAGTTGATGAATCCAATATTCAATGTGTGATTTTTGGATTAGAACAAGAAAAACCAGATCGAAGCAGGGATTATTGGTTTGACAAAAAACTAACATTGGTTAAATGTAAGAAAAGTATATATAAAAGAATACTGTCTGATGCGAGATACAATTCGTTATGTAGAAAAATGATAAGAATGGATATTATTAAAGAATGTGATCTAAGTGTTGACAGTTCAATAAGAAATGGAGAGGATTTGATATTATCAGTAAATATACTAAAAAATATAGATGAGATATTATTTTGTCCTGAAATATTATATTTTTATAGATATAATAATAATAGTATCTCATACAGAATAGATTATTACAAACTTATAGAAGATACGGTATACGTTGATAATTATGTTTTCGATTTTTTAAGTAAACAAAATTGCTTTTCACAATCAGAGTTACATTCGATTACGATTCCGTATTTGTTAAGGTTGATAGATATAGTTAGAAATGCAAGTATTAGTAGTAATAATATGGAAGTAAGAAAAATATGCAGAACGTATTTGCATAGTGAATTTTATAATAATTATATTAAAAATAATAAGTATAATTTGAAAGAATTGGGATTAAAAACCTTTTACGTTTTCTTGATAAAGAAACAAAGATATAATGCAATTGGAAAGATGGAAGTGATTTATAAAAAATTCAGTGAGATATTTAACAAACGATAGATAGTTAAAGAAGATAAATTCAGGAATAATATAGAACCAAAAATGATGGTTTCCGAATAGTAATTCTCGAATTGATACGACCATTGATTTTAAGTATTTTTATAATCAAAATGTTCCACAATGTCAAGAGTTATTTATCTTTCAAATGTTCTATTGGAAATGAAAATTTCAAGATGAAACGTAATGAGAGATGTTTTGCGAGATGTTCGGCTATAAAAATGATGAAGGAAGTAAAACTGTGAAACTAAAAAATATAATTATTCAATTAGCAAATTGCTTGCCATTAAAGAAATGCATTTTACTTGAGAGTTGTCCAGATCTTTCTGACAATACAAAATCTGTTTTTGATGAAATGATGTTGCGTAATTTGAATAGCAAGTATAAGATTGTTTGGTATGTAGATAAAAAGTCGAAAAGTTTTCCAAATTATAAAAATGTTATATATTTAGAAAATAGCAATAGATTTGTATGTTCTTATTACGCCATTTTTTCAAAAGCCTTAATTTGCTGCAATAGATTTATTGTTCCGCGACATAAAGAACAGATTTCAATATATTTATCTCATGGTCTACCAATTAAAAGTTTAAGAAACTATTATACTATGCCTAATAGTATACATTATATTCTTTCACCATCTCAAAAGGTAAGTGGCATTATGTCTAAAGAGTTTAATGTACCGTTAAATAAGGTTATCAGCTTAGGTTATCCTCGAAATGACATATTAGTAAAACCTCAAATAGATATTAATAGTTTATTTGGATTTGAGGGAAAAATTATCGTGTGGCTTCCAACATTTAGGCAACAGAAATCAGGTCAAAAACATGGCGGCGCTGCTTTACCAATTATTCATGATGAGAAAAAGGCAATTGAATTAAATTATATTGCAAAAAAATATAATGTCTTAGTTGTATTAAAACCTCATTTTGCTCAGGACATGACTTACATAAATAAACATAGATTAAGTAATATCAAAATCATTAATGATAATTTTCTTCAGAAAAGAAATACCACGTTATATCAGTTGTTAAGTTCCTGTTCTGCTTTACTCACAGATTATTCTTCGGTGTATTATGATTTTACATTGTGTAATAAACCAATAGGTGTTATTTGGGAGGATATTGAAGAATATCGTAAAGAACCAGGGTTCGCTGTAGATTTGAATCACTTTCTTAAAGGTGCCGAAAAGATTTACTCATATAATGATTTCGCAAGTTTTATAGAAGATGTTGCCAATGGTGTAGACAGATTGAATGATGAACGTAACGAGATTAAAAATGAAGTTACTTTTACAGATGGTTTGAGTTCTAAACGAGTAGTTGATTTTATTGAAAAACTTTTAGACTAATGGTTGCTCTGGAGTATTGAATATGAAAATGATTTTTTAGTAACATTAACTAGAGTTATTATATATCAAGCTAGAATTAGTGTAAATAACAGTTATTGTGATATAAAGCAGATTAATATCATTAAGGAATTTTTCATTGGAGTTGTATTTCTAAGTCATTGTAATGGTTATATGCAATATGGGAATACGATTGTAGATGCACCGATTATATTGTTTTATCGACAATAAAATAGATCAACAGATAAATAAGCTAGAGAATAATAGGAATGATTCTATCAGCAGATAATTATTTGAAAAGGAAGGTTAAAGAGATGAGAAGAGTTATAACATATGGTACTTTTGACTTATTACATTATGGTCACATTAATTTATTGAAAAGAGCAAAAGCTCTTGGTGATTATTTGATAGTTGTGATTTCTACTGATGAATTTAATTGGGATGAAAAACAAAAAAAATGCTATTTTACATATGAGCAGCGTAAAGCCTTGGTAGAATCAATTAGGTATGTAGATCTTGTGATTCCAGAAACTTGTTGGGAACAGAAAAAGAAAGATGTTCATGAGTACCATATCGATACATTTGTTATGGGAGATGATTGGAAAGGGAAATTTGATTTTTTGAAAGAAGAAGGGGTGGAGGTTGTATATCTGCCTCGTACTCCAGAAATTAGCAGTACTCAGATAAAAAGGGATTTGTATGATGCGAATTCTGTTGAAAGTACAAGTAAACTTTCTCATGAAGAGATAAATACTAATCCAAATAATGATTAATATAAGGAGATACTTTATATGAGCGAAAGCAATTGTCCTTTAATCTCTATTATTGTGCCTATATATAATACTGTGTCCTACATAGATAAATGTATTAATTCAATTTTGGGACAAGATTATTCAAATTTTGAATTAATATTGATAGATGATTTTTCTAATGACGGTTCATCAAAAAAAATAGACGAATGGGAGAAAAAGGATAAAAGGATTGTTGTTATTCATAAAGAAAAAAACAAAGGGGTTAGTGATTCAAGAAATATTGGACTCTCTATTTCTAATGGGAAATACATTGCTTTCGTTGATAGTGATGATTATGTTGAAAAAACATGTTACACCGATATGATTGATTTATTGGAGAAAACGAATGCAGATATTGCTTTTGGTGGGTTTAACAAATTGTTTACTAATAGTGTTTCTAAAGTTAAACCATGCTATTCGACAGGTACGATTTTAAATTCTGAACAGGCATTAAAATACTGTATTGCTCCTATGAATGAAAGACCAAGTGATGTTTTTATTTGGGATAAAATATTTCGGAAAAAATCATTGTATATAAATAATGATTTGTACTTAATGGATTCTCGTTTCAGTTACTGTGAAGATATGTATTGGTTAGTACATATATTATTGAAAGTTGAAAAAGTCGTTTGTTGGAATGATTGTGGATATAACTATATATGTCAAAGAGAAGGTAACACTTGGAGCAAAATAAATAAATATGATAATATGGAGTATTGCGTTAGTGCCTTAAAAACTAATACTGCAATTTGGAAACTATTAAAAGAAAACAATTCAAAATCAACAAATAATGTTTTTCAAAGAGTTTTATACTATAAGGCCTATGCAATTAATACTGCAATACATTTAAAAAAATGGGATTTATACAAAAGGTATTCAAAGGGATATATTTACGGATTAGTAAAATGGGTTATGACTAATAGAACAGTTAGTGGTATTAAATGGTTTTTTTTATGTGTGTCAAGATACTATCGTATGTGTATTGGTTATAGAACATTCTTTCACTAAAAAATGTAAATGTTAATGGGGCTTTGTAGTATGAAAATAGCTATTATAACAATAATGGGTGGTCAAAACTATGGAAATAGATTACAGAATTATGCGTTACATAGAACACTTCTGACACTTGGATTTGATGTTGAAACTATTAAAAGAAAGACTTGGAGAGATAAGAATAGATATATTAATACCCTCAAAAGAATATTTAACACAATTCGTGGCAAGAAAATTGGGTATGCTGCTATATTTCGAAAAAAACGATTTGATCAATTTAATAAAAAACATATAGTTTTATCAAAATATACTTTATCAAATAATAAAGCTCCTTTATGCATTCAAAAGTATTATGCGTATTTTGTAATTGGAAGTGATCAAGTCTGGAATGCTGGATTTAAAACAGTTAGTGATGATATATTAAATTACTTGGCAATTTTTGCAAAACCTGAACAGCGTGTGGCATATGCAGCTAGTTTTGGTACTGATAAGATAACTCCTGGTTATGAACAATTTTTCTATGATGAACTTCCAAAATTCAAAGCAATTTCTGTCCGTGAGGAAAGTGGAATTAACCTTGTTGAACAATGTGGGGCTAAAGCCGTAGTAGTCCTTGATCCGACAATGCTTTTATCAAGTGTTCAGTGGCATGAGATTTCAGAAAAACCATTATATATCTCAAGTGATAGATTTATTGTAACATATTTTTTGGGAGGAAGGGATCAGGCATTAATTGAATATATAAACAAAATAGCTGATGGAAGAAAAATATACAACCTGGAAATAGAAGATGTTCCGGAAATAGAAATAGAATCATTTGACGTATATTCAACTTCTCCTGATGAATTCTTATGGCTTATTGAGAATGCAGACTGTATATTAACAGATTCTTTCCATGCTACTGTTTTCTCTATTCTTTTTCATAAACCCTTTTGTGTTTTTGAACGTAAAGCTATAAATGAAAGCTATAAGATGGGCAATAGAATAGAAACCTTGTTAGGGCTTTTTCATTTAGAAAGATTTCATGACAGAAATAGAAGTTTTTCTATTATTCCTAAGGAATATGAAACTCACGAAATTGAACGGATCTTAAAGATTGAACGAGAAAAATCTATTGAATTTTTAAGGAATGCATTATCATAATGGAAATCGAGCGAGCTAAAAATGCATCTTGTAATATAGTTTTTGGATTGCTCCTAAAACTATATCAAATTCTTGTACCGTTTTTAATGCGAAAGGCAATGATATACTTTATGGGTATGCAATATGTTGGACTTAATAGGCTTTTTACTTCGGAGCTCCAAGTTAAAAATTTAGCTGAACTTGGTGTTGGCAGTGCTATGGTATTCAGTATATACAAACCAATTCAGTTTTCAATTAAGTATAAGACAGAAGTAAATAAAGATGGAAATTTCAAAGTGATTTCAGTTTTGCAAAACAGGCTTATTAGCCGAGCGATAAGAATATCTCCAAGGTTATATATTATTTCTGAAAGCAGAAGTAGTTCTCGATCCTACAATGCTTTTAGATTCGAATCAATGGATAGAAATTGCAAAAATACCTTCATATGTATCTAATAATCGTTTTATTGTAACATATTTTCTTGGAGAAAGAGATGATGATTTAAACCCATATATCAAAAAGATCGCAAACGGCAGAAAGTTTTTTAATCTAGAAATCGAATCGGCATCTGAAAAGATAATAGAATCTGCTGAAGTGTTTTCGACATCGCCAGATGAATTTCTTTGGCTAATAGCAAACGCCGATTGTGTATTAACTGATTCTTTTCATGCAACTGTTTTTCTATTCTTTTTCATAAACCTTTTGTGTTTTTGAACGTAAAGTTATAAATGATAGTTATAAAAGGGGAAGTAGAATTGATACTTTATTAGGACTGTTTCATTTGGAGAGATTTCATGACATCAATAGAAGTTTTACTATTATATCAGAAAAATATGAGACTGATGAAATTGAACAAATCTTAAAGAATGAGAGAAAGAAATCTATGGATTATTTAAGGAGTGCATTATCCGAATGAAGATTGAGCGAGCTAAAAATGCATCACGGAATATAGTTTTTGGTTTGATCCTTAAAATATTTCAAATATTGGTTCCGTTCCTGCTGCGCACAACAATGATATATTTCATGGGCATGAAGTATGTCGGACTGAATAGTCTGTTCGCGTCGGTTCTTCAGGTACTGAATTTGGCAGAACTTGGGGTCGGAAACGCGATGGTATTCAGTATGTACAAGCCCATTGCCGAGGACGATAATGAAAAGATCTGCGCCCTTATGCAGCTGTATAAGGTGTATTACAGGGTTATAGGCGGCATTATCGCAGTTGTCGGTATCATCTTGACACCCTTTATCCCGTATCTCGTAAAAGGCGATGTGCCGACAGGCATAAACATATATGTGTTGTATCTTCTGAATCTTGGGGCGACTGTCTTGTCCTACTGGCTTTTTGCATATAAGAACAGTATCCTTCAGGCTCATCAGAGAAACGACGTGGCAAGCAAGGTCATGCTTGTGACAAGTATGATTCAGTACGGTATACAAATACTGGTGCTGTGGTTATTGCGGAATTATTATGTTTATGTAATCGTGTCGCTGTTCACACAGGCTCTGACAAATATTGTTATTGCCTATTTTGCCAATAAGCTATATCCGCAGTTCAGACCTTACGGTAGGATACCGAAAGAGGACGTCAGCGTCATCAACAAGAGAATTCGTGATTTGTTCACCGCCAAGCTGGGAAGCGTGATACTCACTTCTGTAGACACGATCGTGATATCAGCATTTTTAGGACTCACAGTGCTGGCGATATATCAGAACTATTATTATATTCTGAGCTCAGTTATCGGCGTGATAGGGGTGGTTTTCTCATCGGTCATCGCGGGCATCGGAAATAGCTTGATAAATGAATCGGTTGAAAAGAATTATAATGATTTAAACAAGTTCACTTTTCTTATTAACTGGATACTGTGTATCGGATGCTGTTGCTTTGCGTGTCTATATCAGCCTTTTATGACGATTTGGGTTGGAAATGAATATATGCTTTCGTATTCATATATTGTTTGTTTCGTAATATATTTCTATTTATGTGAACTCGCTTTGGTATGGGCTACGATAAAAGATGCGGCAGGCTTATGGCATAATGATAGATTCAGACCGCTGATTGGAGCAACAGCTAATCTCATCATGAATATAATTCTGGTGCAGTTTATTGGCTTGTATGGAATTGTACTTTCCACAATAATAAGCTATTTGTTCATTTCCATGCCTTGGTTGGTGCATAATATTTTTGTACTAATCTATAAACGGTCACCTAAGAATTATATTTTCAAGCTGGCTACTTATATTGGAACTACGGCGTTTTCGGTTGTGGCTTGCGTATTCTT
>OCVV012852142.1_pt1 | contig 13937 bp, 4 predicted proteins | sample 1539721 | NCBI WGS metagenome assembly OCVV01 (sample SAMN02144230, study PRJEB22623) | gut metagenome | biome: sheep rumen | host: Ovis aries | place: New Zealand
TTTGTTCCTTCAACATTTGTAATCCATAATAGAATATTCTTTTCATGACTATTCATCTCATCTTCTGTGAAATAGTCCATTTCTACCATTAATTTTTTAAGAAGTCTATAATTTACATCTGCTGCTTCTGAGTTTACATTCTCTAATATTGAAAATGCCTCTAAAGTATTTGACTTGTCAGACTTAAAGTCAACTAGCTTTTTACACATTGGGCTTTCTTCTCCGCCCTCATCCATTGAAAGGCTGCCCTCTTCAAGTTCTGCATCTTTTATAGGATCTTCATTTGGATTTAAATTTACTTCTTCTAAATAATTCTTATCTTTATCTATTAATTCTGCAGACTTTTTTGAAATTGCAACTTGTGCCTTTTTTGCACTAATATATTCTTCAGCATCCTCCGATGTTATATCTATAGTTGAATTTTCTCCGCCTGAACTATGCCAATTATACTTTATCTTCTTCGCCAGAATTGCATTTTTATCTTTAGGGAAATTTGGATCATTTACATCATCTGTTCCAAAAGCTGCTTCTATTGCTCTTGCTGCACTAATCTTTCTGGCAGTGTCTGTAGTGCCATCATATTTATAATATGCTCCGTGGAATATTGTCTTTAAATATTTTGATGGTTCTTTATTTAAATATGGTTCACATACTTGATAGTATATTCCGCTTTCAGAAGTCAATATTGCGGTTAGTTCGATATCGTATCCATCTAAGCCTCCTTCTGAATCGCCATATTTAATTGTTTTCTTTGCAACTTTTGCTTTTTTATAAACACCATATGGTGTATTTTTAGCAGCTGTTCCATAAAAATCAATAATATGATAATACCAGTGGTTGGTTACACTTTCTATATGTGGCCATTTTATATTTGTGCCATTTGTTCCTGTTTCAATTAATTTCAAAAGATTTTTTATATCTTCTTGGGATAATGAAATAGTAAAAGATTCTCCATCATCATCTACTAATGTAACTTGAACAGGATCCCCTTTTCCTACAGCATCTTTCAAAGCATCATAGTTTTTCTTTTTTCTTACAGTATTTGCAGAAGGCAAATAATCAGAAATTGATTTACTTGAAGATGGACTTTCTGCAGACATACCATTTGAATTTCCATTATGCCCAACTAAATAGACATCTGAAGTATTATGATTATATGCTTCATCATATTCATGGTCTTCTGTAGTAAATATGTCTATAGCATCTTTACCAGCCATTTCTCCACCACCATGATCATTTAGAATATAATCTTTTCCATCAATTCTTATAATATCACCAAAATTTAAATTATATTTTGCCATTACATCTTGTGCAATAGCTATAGTTTTTCCTGGTACTCCTGGGCCTGCTACATCTGATCCAGCAAATTGTCCTACATATTGTCCTTGATCATGAGGATTATCTGCATATGCAGTTAATCTCCATGTACCTCCTAGTTTGGTGCCTTCTCCAGTTGTTCCTGTTCCGCCACTTCCATTTGAAGCACTACTATTTTGAATTCTTTGATACCAATAGTCAGCACATTCTCTACAAAAATGGGCTTGGTCTTCGTTTCCTGCCATTCCTTCATAGCATATAAAGTATGCCCATGCAGCAGCTGAAGGATTTGTTTCATCTCTAAATGAAGATTCAAAAGGATATTGACCACTATAATTTTTCCATTGTGCTGTAGTCATATACGCTGTTCCTGAACCTCTTATATCCTCTAATATGATTTGATATGCCGCATCACCTTTTTCTTCTTTACATTTAGCTGCATATTCTCCCCATAATGTATAATAAACAAATTCTGCTTGAGTAGTAGCGTCTCCCCAATCTTTTCCTACAGTATTTGCATATTGTTGTAATAATTCTAATCCATAACCAGGTAAAAATCCTGCTAATGTGCAACTTAGTCCATCTACATTTCCTAGTTTTAAGTCTTCTCCTGCATCTAGTGCTGCCTTTTGTGCGTTCCAATCCCAGTTGCTTACTCCTCCACACTCTCTATATGCATTTCCTAGAATAGCTGCTATTTGAACATCTGTTAAGCCTTTTGAATGCCATAAGTTATAACATGCTTGAACATTCGGTGGTAAATCTGAAGCTCCTACTCCAGGAAGAGTGCTAACTGCTCCATCAAAATCTCCTCCAATTGTTACTCTATGTCCATCTAATGTTACTGATGTATCAAAATATATTTTTACATCCTCTAAATTAATATTAACTTTCGTATTGAAAGCTTGATCAACCGCAATTTGGTATGGAAGATCTGGCATCATACTTGATAAATGTAATGCCAAAAATAATTCTAATGGTCTTCCATAAACAGCAGTCCAATCACTTAAATCTATGCTAAATGTTTGACCCCATTGAATACTTGTAAGTCCCAAAATACTTAATGCATGTTCATATATAATCAATTTTTTATTTTTAGCATCAACTTTTATTTTGGTTGGAGAACCATCTAGAGTAGAATTAAAAATATTGTTTCCATTAGCATTTGTGATATTAAGCATTCCAGTAGATTTAGCTAATGCACCAACATTTCCTGGATCTTTCCAGTCATCTTTATCATTAAAACCAAAGATATCTCCTAATGTATTCTTTAAGAAATCTCCTAATTCATTAAATAAACCTTTTATACTATATGTTGCTTCTGTATATGTAGCAGCCTCTGCAGAAAGATAAGCTCTTAAATAATCATTGTTCTTAGAACTAAATCTTCCTGTAATTGAATACATCTCATCACCATCTTCATATTCTGTTTTAGACACAGTGGTAACTGCTTGTAATCCAAATACTCTTTTTATTTCCCCTCCCTGGGTTGCTTGTTCTTCTGTTACAAAGTTCTTCTTTCCATCAATAGCATTTGCTGCTTCATTTGTTTCTTGTACTTCTTTTCTTTGTTTTTCAGTGTCATCTGTATATTCAACATCACCAAAACCATATCCTTGAATATCATATCCCATATTTTGAATATAGTTCGCTAAATCTTTTACATCTTCACTTCCATTGCTAATAGGTGAAGTATTATCTCCCCATACAAATCCACAAAAGCTTTGCATCATTCCTTCTACAAATCTTTTAGCTTTTCCTAAAAAGTTTGAAGGCATAATAGTGAATGACATTATTAAGCCAATAAGAACAATGATTGCTAAAATAATTAACATAGCAATCCAAAAATAAGGGTTGGCTAAAAGAGCGAATTTCTTCGCTCCTGAAGCAAATTTTGCTGCTGTCTTAACCTGTTTAGCTTTTTTTGCTGCTTTTTGAGCCTTTTGAACCTTCTGGATTTTCTCCTTCATTTTCTTGGCTTTATCCATTTTTTGTTTTACTTCATCTTTAGCTTTTTCAGGGTTCGGTCCATTATTTTCGGATGATTCTTGTTCTTCTTTCTCTTCTTGTTCATCTTTTTCTTCATCTAGTTCATCATCATCCATAAAAATGCCTCCCTTCTTTTTGGCTTTTTATCTGTTTGTATGTTTAAGTTTTTATTGTCTGAAAACAGTTACTAAATTTCCTACTTGTGCATCATGTACTCGAATTGAATTTGCTTGATCAAAATTTGGAGAAGTTGGATCAGGTCCAATAGCACTAACTGCTTTACCATCTCCGATATATATAGACACATGATAAGATGGACCAATAGTGTAAATATCCCCTTCTTTTAGACCATCAAATCCTCCTACTTGACTTGCATCTAGTTCTTTGAATCCAGCTGCCCTTAATGCATTATGCAAAGTGCTGTTGCCTTCGCCTCCAATAGCTGCTCCATTTGCAGGGCAAATATTATTTGGTATATGTCCTGTTTTGTACAAAGCTGTAGCAACAAAAGTTGAGCAAGAGAAAGTATATTGAGAGCTACTATGATCATAGTAATATCTGTCATCATTTGCTATATCAACTGCCCATTTAATATAATCCACACTTGAAGTGTTTCCAACAGAGCATCTCGCTGGAGTTACATAGCCTACAATTCTACTTGATCCAACATCAACAGATGCATGGTGAATAACATCTGCTCCACCAGCAATTGTTTTACTTGTACTACCATCGCTACTTATGATTACTTGAGTGTGTCTGTCTCCATTACTATTTTGAGTAATTAATATATCTCCCCTTTTTGGAACATAGTTCTTATCACTAACCCATATTCCTTTATCTTTTGCATGTCTTTCATACGTAAATCCATCGGCTGCCATTCCACCAATTTCATCCGCTAAACCTAAAGATGCATAAGCAGCACTTGCAGTTTCAGAGCACCATAAGTCACTATATGACATCTTACTCATTCCATATGATCCACAATATTTATTGTACTCTTCTACAACTTTTTCATGTCCCCCATTTTGCTGTCTCCAACTTTCTAGAACATCTACAACATCTTTGCCATAATTATCATCTGACATAACATATCCTGCATTAGAGCCTGAGCCTCCACCTCCTGGTGGTCTATATATTTTAGTCCAGTTTGAACTACATGATACTTCACTTACTTCATTGCCAGATTGATCTCCATTTGTAGCAAGTTTTCCTGTATTACCTGAAGGATGTCCTCCAGGTAGGTTATCCGCTCCATGAGCTCCAACACTCTTTCCATCTCCAGAATAAATCTCAGTATGTCCATCTCTCCAAAGAATATCCCCTACTTCACAGCTGTTAGGTCCAGGGAATGGCAATTCTGTAAATCCTAGATTCAATAATATTCCTGGTTCATTAGATGTACAGAAAGGCCATGTAGTATATTTTCTTACATCATAACCATTATTCATTAATGCATAATAAACAAATGATGAACAATCAACGTCTTTAGCTCCATTAGAGTTCTCATTGTATAATCTATGTGTTTGACAATATCCAACATCTGGGTCTTCTGCTTCTCTTAACGCCCATTGTACATAGTCAACATTTCTTCCAAGTGAGTCATATTTATTTCCTTTTTCCATATGATCTAGATACCATAGTTGTTCAGCCATTTCTTTTTCATCTTCATATGTGTAAATTGGATCAATATAATCTTCTACATTTTCAACCTTCGTTTTGTCAGGTTTTTTCATTGAAATATAAATCTTATCACCTGTTTTTTCTGAATTGTCATCAGTTGGTTTATCTAATTCTTTTTCTTGAGCTGCTGTTAATGGACTTCCCGCTATTTTTTCTCCTCTATAAACTGTATCTCCTGCAGAAACTTTGATGTCACGAAGACCTTGAATTTTCATAGTAATTCCAACAACATCATCATTTTCAAATACTTGATATGTATCTCTAAATCTATATTTGCGCATTACATCAGCTGCACTATATGTAGGCATAATATCAAAAGGCGTTTCAACATTATAATATGGATTGTCTTCATCATCTTGATGTAAAAGCATCATATGTCCTTGAACAGGATATTGTTTAGATTCACTTAGTGGTAATAGTTCTAGTTCAATAAATTGACCTTTTTCATCAGAACCAACACTTTTTACTTTTGCATCACCTGGAGCTACTATTTGGGTATGCTCCATAAAGTTTGTAATTACAATACCAAATTCATTTGAATCTCTTTCGGTATCACTAATGGTTTTGTATTTATTATCCGTAGCTTGACCCAAATGTTCTTCAATCTTTTGTGCTACTTCTTGGCCTCTTACTCCCTCAACATTAGTAATCCAAAGCAAAATATTCTTTTCATGAACATCCATTTCTTCTTCGGTGAAATAGTCCATTTCAACCATAAGTTTTTTTAGAAGTCTATAATTTACATCTGCCGCTTCTGAATTTACATTCTCTAATATTGAGAAAGCTTCTAAAGTATTAGATTTATCAGATTTAAAGTCTACTAGTTTTTTGCACATTGGGCTTTCTTCACCCATTTCATCTAACTCAAGTTCGCCTGTTTTCTCTTGCTCAAAAATATCTTTAACTCTTTCTGTAACTTCTTCCTCATCTAAATCATCTTCTATTTCATCATCATCTAGTTGAATTAAAGCATCTGATTCTGCTTGTATTTTTCTTTGAGCTGCCTTTGCACTAATATATTCAGCAGCATCTTCCTTTGTTACTTCAATCTTTGAACTATCACTGTCCGAACTATGCCAATTATATTTAATGTGCTTATTCATAATTTCATCAACAGACTTTGGAAAATCCCCATCATCATAATTGTCTGTTCCAAATTTTGCTTCTATTGCTCTAGCTGCTGTTATCTTTCTCGCTGTTTCTGTTGTTCCATCATATTTATAATATGCTCCATGGAATATTTTCTTTAAGTAGATATTTGGTTTCTCATTCAAATATGGTTCACATACTTGATACATTATTCCACTACCAGATGAAAGAAGAGCTGTTAATTCTATATCGACATCATCTAAATCCGAATCTTCATCTGCATATTTAATTATTTTTTGTGCAGTTGCAGCTTTTTTATAAGCTCCATATGGTGTATCCTCACCTACTGTTCCAATAAAATCAATGATGTGATAATACCAATGGTTAGTTACACTCTCAATGTATGGGAATTTTATTTTTATTCCATCACCAAAAGGTTTTGCCTTTAGGAATCCTCCTGGCTCAACAATCCAAAGATTTCCTTGATCATCAAAAGTAACAGTTTCAACCTCTTTACTTTGTCCATTGAAACCATCTCCTAATGTATACTCCCCTGTTTTTCTTCCAGTATAATCATATTCCCAAACTCTATACTCTGAATCGCTATAATCAGGATGTGAATCTGCAACATAAATATGTAAGCCATCTGCTCCCATACCTTGCAAACAATCTGTATATAGTTCAAAATCTTGTAAAGTTATTGTATCTTTTACTTCATAAGTATTATTTGAAGAATTATAAGTGTAAAATCTAACAGTTGAGCCACTTATTCCCATTAGTTGATGACGAGTTTTGTCATAACAATATGATCCACTTCCTGTTGATACATCACAATACTTAGGATTTGCAAAATCTTTAGTATTATTATCAATTTGAATTAGTCTGCCTCCAGAAACATCTTTTAAAACCATGTTTCTGTCACTATCATAAGCTAGACCATCCATATGGCCACCTTCAGGACCTATATGAATTTCACCTTCATATTGTTTAGTATTCATATTATACCAAGCAATTCTTCCTCCATAGTTAGAATTTTGCCAAGAACCATAGTCATCATTTTGAGATGCAATCATACATCTTCCATCAAAGGCTCCTGCTTGAACAGCTCTATGTCCTTCTTGATGTGATTGAGCATTAATAAAAGAATCGCTATATACATCGATTTGTCCATGTTTGACACCATTTGTAGTAGAAGCATCTTCAATTAATTTTTTCAAATTCTCAAATGCTTTTTTATCTAATTTAGCTGTAAATGTTTCGCCATCTACATCTGTTAATTGTACTCCTCCATCAGCTTCTTGCATATTGCAATTATTAACATCTACTTCGTGTCCATCTATTTTTACTATTGGTTTTAAGTTTACTACTACATCTTGGAGCGTTATATTGACCTTTGTGTTAAAAGCTTGGTCTACTGCAATTTGATAAGGAAGATCTGGCATCATACTTGATAAATGTAAAGCCAAGAATAATTCTAATGGTCTTCCATAAATAGCAGTCCAGTTTGTTAAATCAATACTAAAAGTATGGCCCCATTGAACTTTAGCAAATCCTAAACTAAATGCATGCTCATAAAGCATTAATTTCTTTTTCTTTGGATCTATCTTTACTTTAGTAGGAGAGCCACTAAAATCAGAATTAAAGATATTGTTTCCACCGGCATTAGTAAAGCACAACATTCCTGTTGATTTAGCTTTTACTCCTACATCTCCTGGGTCTTCCCAATCTTTTGATGTGTTTCCACCAAAAACATCTTTTAATCCTTTTATAATTGAAGATCCTAATTCATTAAAGAAACCTTTAATACTATAAGTTGCTTCAGTATATGTTGCAGCTTCTGCAGAAAGATATGCTCTTAAATAATCATTGTTCTTAGAACTAAATCTGCCGGTAATTCTATACATTTCATCGCCATCTTCATATTTAGTGCTAGAAACAGTTGTTACTGCTTGTAAGCCAAATACTCTCTTTATTTCTCCCCCTTGGGTAGCTTGTTCTTCTGTTACAAAGTTCTTCTTTCCCTCAATAGCATTTGCTGCTTCATTTGTTTCTTTAACTTTTTCTTGTTGTTTTTGGGTATCTTTTGTATATTCTACATCTCCAAAACCATAGCCTTGTATATCATATCCCATATTTTGAATATAATTTGCTAAGTCTTTTACATCTTCACTTCCTGAACCAAGAGGAGATGTTCCATCTCCAAAAATGAAGCTACAGAATCCTTGCATCATACCTTCAACAAATCTCTTAGTTTTTCCCATAAAATTAGAAGGCATTACAGTAAAAGACATAATTAATCCAATTAATACTACGATAGCCAATATTATTAACATGGCTATCCAAAAATAAGGGTTGGCTAATAAAGCGAATTTCTTCGCCCCAGATGCTAGTTTTGCAGCTGCCTTAACCTGTTTAGCCTTTTTTGCGGCCTTTTGAGCTTTTTGAACCTTTTGGATTCGCTCTTTCATTTTCTTGGCCTTGTCAATTTTTTCCTTGACTTCATCTTTGGCTCTCTCAGGATTAGGGCCTTGCTGTTCTTGATTTTGCTCTTCTTGTTCTTCTAGTTCTTCTTGCTCTTGATCATCTTGCTCATCATCAAACAAAGCCTACCCCTCCTTATTATAATTAGTCTATTTAATTATATACAAAAAACATTCCATATTCATTATTTTTTGAAAAAAAGTATAACTTTTGACACACAAAAATACCGGGTGTAACCCCGGTATTTAATAAAAATCATTATTATTGATTCATTTGTTTTGCTACTTCTTCAGCAAAGTTTTCTTCTCTTTTTTGAAGACCTTCACCTTTTTCAAATCTAACGAATCTATTAACTGTTACTTTGTTTTGATCTAACATCTCTTTAACTTTGATGTCTGGATTTTTAACAAATGGTTGATCTAATAAACAAATTTCTCCAAAGAATTTTCCAATTCTTCCATTAACTATTTTTTCAGCTATAGCTTCTGGTTTTCCTTCATTAACAACTTGAGCTTTTAATACTTCTTTCTCTTTGTTAACTCTATCTTCTGGAACATCTTTTTCTGAAATAAATTCTGGTTTCTCAGCAGTGATTTGCATACAGATATCTTCTCCAACTTCTTCTGAAGCTGAGTCTGTATCAACCATAACACCAATTGATCCACCCATATGAATGTATTGTCCAAGAACTCCATCAGTTTCATATCTTTCAAATCTTCTGATTGATAAATTCTCACCAATTGTAGCAATTTTCTCTGTTAATACGTCTTTAACTAATTTTCCTTTTTCAACGTTTGATTCAGAATTTAATAAAGCTTCTACATCAGCTGGATTCTCGTCAGCAACTTGCTTAACTAAATCTTTTACAAATGTTCTAAATTCATCATTTCTAGCAACAAAGTCGGTTTCTGAATTAACTTCAATAATAGCTCCAACTTTTCTGTCATCAGAAATGTATATATCTACTAATCCTTCTGCAGCAATTCTATCAGACTTTTTAGCAGCCTTTAGAATTCCTTTTTCACGAAGTAAATCGATAGCTTTTTCTTCGTCTCCATTAGTTTCAACTAATGCTTTTTTGCAATCCATCATGCCAGCACCAGTTTTTTCTCTTAAAGCTTTTACTTGTTGTGCTTTAATTTCCATTACAATATTCCTCCTTTTTAATTTTATCTAAAGTATTATCCACATATTATTAGTAATCTGTGAATTATTCAGCATCTACAGATTCTTCATCAGCAATTTCTTCTGCTTCTTCAGCTATCTCTTCCATGCTTTTTACTTCTTCAGAATTTTCTTCTTGTTCTTCTACTTGATCTTCTACATCTAAGCTTTCGCCTTGTCTTCCCTCTATAACTGCATTAGCTATTGTATCTGAAATTAATTTAACAGCTCTAATAGCATCATCATTTCCAGGAATAACGTAATCAACGTCATTTGGATCACAGTTAGTATCAACTAGTCCAACAATAGGAATATTTAATTTTCTAGCTTCTAATATAGCAATGTGTTCTTTTTTAGGATCTACTACAAATATTACATCTGGTAATCTTGTCATTTCTTTGATTCCACCTAAGTTTTTCTCAAGTTTAGCTCTTTCTTTATTTAAAAGAACAACTTCTTTTTTAGGTAGAACTTCGAAAGTTCCATCGTTTGCCATATTTTCTAATTCTGTAAGTCTGTCAATTCTTTTTCTAATTGTTTGGAAATTTGTAAGTGTTCCACCTAACCATCTTTGATTAACATAGAACATTCCACATTTTTCTGCAGACTCTTTAATACATTCTTGAGCTTGTTTTTTAGTTCCAACAAAAAGAATATTTTTTTCTTCTGCTGAAGCTCCTTTAACAAATTCATAAGCTTCATCTAATTTCTTAGATGTCTTTTGTAAATCGATGATATGGATTCCGTTTCTAGCTTGATATATGTATTCAGCCATACGAGGATCCCATCTTCTTGTCTGATGTCCGAAATGTACACCAGCTTCAAGTAATTGTTTTAATGCAACTACTGACATTTTTCTTTCCTCCTTTTTAGTTTTAAACCTCCACTTTGCTTTATATCGCTCAAGCTAACCATAAGGCACTGACCTAAACTTGCTAAAGTGTGTGTTATAACGTGTTAAATTATAACATAAAAAAAGCCTTAATGCAAGGCTTTTCTTAAGTAAATTTATTTGAAATAAATCTATAAAATAATATTTGAAAATTCAATTTTAAAATCAAATATATTATCATATGGTTCTGCAATAATATTGAATGTATTATTGTTAGTATCTTGGCAAACAAATTTAATATTTGTTCCACTACTTACCTTATTGCATCCACCCAATATGATTGAATTTAGTTTTGATTGGTTGTTGTTAATATAATTTGCAAAAGTTTCTGCATTTCCGAATTTAGTTGAATAGCTAGAATTTAGTTCTTTAAAAGCTAAGTCTGGTCTATAAATAGAATTTAGTTTAAAGGTATTTAAGTAATCTCCTGCAATATCATATGGGTTTCCATTTATATATTTGAAAACATTATTTCCATTATTGGTAAGCTCAGAATTATATAATTCTATTTTCTTTCCTTTGCTTAAATTTGTAAGCTCTTTTTTTACTAAATACTCATATGAAAATATAGAATATGTATTTGATGAAGAGTCATATCTTACTACATACCCATAATCTTCAGTATTATTTGAGTTTAAGTCAATTCTATATCCAAATAATATAACAGAAGCAGAATCATAATCTCCTATTAGTCTATAGCCTGATTGAGCAACAAAATTATAATTACCAGAATAATTATATATATTTTCTTCATTTATTCCTAATAATTCAATTTGACTTTTATCTAATAAATTAAGTGTTAATTTTGCATAGTCTGCATTGTCTCCAGGCTCTAGTTGATTGTATCTTTTATATACTAACATTTTAAGTAAATAATTATAATCTGAAATGCATTGTTTTGCACTTAAATACTCATTTCTAGAATTTAATATATCAACATTTCCAAAAAACTTTCTTGAATCTTCTCCTATTTCTTCTTGTGCAGGTTCAATAACTTCATTAGTAACTATTTCATTTACATTTGTCTCTACATTATTTTCAACAGTATTTGCAATTTCAGTAGAGTTAGTATCAGGAGAATTTACATCTTCCTTATGTATATTCTTTACAATGATGAAGAGAGTAAGTACTAAAAGTAGTAATACTAGCACAATTGCAAATAGTGGTATAGTCTTTGTTTTTTTACTCATTACTTATCTCCCTTCTCTAAAATAATATCTCCAATATGTTGCACAAGATTGAACATTAACTTCTTTTCCACTTGAATCACCATATTCACCATCATAGTTTGAATGAGCTCCAACATTCTTTCCATCAGCAACATATATCTCTGTATGATGGTGATATTGGCCATCTCTTCCTGTTCCTCTTGTCCACAAAATATCTCCTGGTTCAAGTTCATCTATAGAATGAAATTCATGTTGTACAAATCCCTTTGCAGATAACATGTCTGGTTCATTTGCAGTTCCCATTTCACATGTTCCACCCCATTCACTATATCTTGTTTCCTTTAAAGCATAATATACCATAGAAGAACAGTCAACATCCCAAGATCCAGTATCACTATATTTCCAATCGTTAGGATTTGGAGTGTTGTAGCCAACGTGATCATCATTTGCCATATTGTCAATAGCCCATTGAACATACTCAATGTCAGAACTTCCACTATATCCGCCTTGATGTTCCGGAATTTGTTTGTCTTTATTTCTGTCATAGATTTCTAATGCAGCTTGAGCTCTAGCATCAATATTTCTACCTGCCGATCTCTCATATTCATCATGATAAACTTCTGTCAGATGATAGATATCATCTCGTGATTTATCTTTGCTTGTAAGTTCTCCATAACAATTTAGATTCTTCATTTCAGTATTTGCAAAACCAATTTGACCACCTAAATCTGCAATAGAAAGACCTTTCCCTTTCATATAATCATACATTGCTTCTTTTCTACTCCAATAAGTCCATTGTGCTAAGCCATATCCATAAGCAGTATTTACAAAAGAGTCTTTAGATATTTCTCCACTATCTATCATTGCTGTTATTTGTTCATCAGATAATCCAGATGATGAATTATACGTATTTTGTGCATTATTAGGTTCAAATCCAGATTCACAATACCAGTTACCCATAATGGCTGCTGCTCCCTCTGGAGAATAGCCATAAATTCCAATTAGAGTAAACCAGATAGTTTCTTCATTATTTGCTCCTTTTATTATATCAGTGCCGTCTTCATAGTCAGAAACCTTTTTGTTAGAAGTTGTTTTATACTTATTTCCATATTCAGGATGATCTAAATACCATAGTTGCTCAGCCATGTCTTTTTCATCTTCGTAAGTATATGTTGGATCTATGTAATCTTCTACATTTTCTATCTTTGTTTTATCTGGCTTTTTCATTGAGACATAAATTATATCTCCTTTTGGACCATCTTTTCCATCTTCTTCATCTACTCCATTTTTAGGATTGTCAGCAATTATTTCTCCTCTTAAAACACTATCTCCTTCATGGAATTTTACATTATGAAGTCCAGATATTTTCATTGTAATTCCTACAACATCATCCGCTTCAAAAACTTGATATGTATCTCTAAATCTATATCTTTTTAACACATCAATTGCACTATATATAGGGTCATCTTCATATTTTGTTTCAATGTTATAATATTTATTTTTTTCATCATCTTGATGTAAAAGCATCATATGTCCATTTTCAGGATATTGCTTTTCATCACTTAGAGTCAATAATTCAAGTTCTATAAACTCTCCATGCTCATCTTCACCTGTACTTTTTACTTTTGCATCTCCTGGGCAAACTACAGTTGTATTGTCCATAAAATTACTTATTTGGATGCCATATTCATTTGCATCTCTTCCAGTATCGCTTAATGTTTTATATACAGTTTCTGATGTTTGACCCAAATTTGCTTTTATTTTATCCGCTACATCTTGTCCTTTGACTCCTTCTACATTTGTTACCCATAGTAAAATATTTTTCTCATGAGAGTTCATATCATCTTCAGAATAATAATCCATCTCTATCATCAACTTTTTAAGTAATCTATAGTTTACATCTGCAGCTTCTGAATTTATATTTTCTAATAAAGAAAAGGCCTCTAACGAATTTGACTTATTAGATTTAAAATCAACTAGCTTTTTGCACATTGGGCTTTCTTCACCCAATTCATTTACTTCTAATTCTCCATCATCTTCGCCCATTTTATCTATTATTTTCTGAGCTTCTTCAGGAGACATATCAATAGTTTCTTCTGGTTCTACCTCTCCTGTAATTCTAAAAGCGCAAACAAAGTTTGAACTTATTGGCTCAT
>OCVV011038118.1_pt1 | contig 13936 bp, 35 predicted proteins | sample 1539721 | NCBI WGS metagenome assembly OCVV01 (sample SAMN02144230, study PRJEB22623) | gut metagenome | biome: sheep rumen | host: Ovis aries | place: New Zealand
TCTAATTTAAATTAATCACTTGGACAGATTAAGAACACTTACCAAGTGGCATATCTAATATAACACAAAAAATGTAAAAATCAAGAAAAAATTAAATTATATATATAAAATATATTGAAATTAAAAATCAAATATGTATAATTAAAAGTAAGAAAGGAAGGTAGGAATGAAATACGAATATGAAATTGTTAAAAGAAATGATGGTTTGTATGCGATATGCGAAATCAGATACATGGATCATTCTATTAATACAAAACAAATTTATATAAACGAAAGAAAAAAGAATTGTATTGAAAAATTAAAAGAAATAAAGAAAGAAGGTTAATAATGACTAGAGAAGAAGAATTTGAAAAGATTAAAGAACTTATTAAAAAACATTTAGGAGAAGCTGAATGTGGTTTATTTGATACTAGAAATATAGCAGGAGATAGAATGCATAATATATTTAATGGAACATACTTTGATTTAGATATTTGCTATGGTTGGTGTTATTTTGAAGTATTTGGAACTAATGCCCAAGAATTTAATGAATTAAAAAAATATTATAATAAATTACTAAAAGGAGAATAGATATGAAAGAAATAAAAGTTGAAGTAGATTGTGTAGAATTTTTTGATGGAGGTATGGACATTTGGTGGTCAGGAAATATTGGTTTTGGACACTTAATTGTTTATACTGTCAGTGGTCAAAACGAAAACGAAGAAGTAATTTATAAAATGGATACCGAATGTATGGGTAAAGAATTTGTTTTAGATATAATGAATAAAGCAAAAGAATTTATTATACAAAAGACAAATAACTTACCTAAACAATAAAGGAGAATAAATATGAGTGCAAAAGAAATGTTTGAAAAGTTAGGGTATAAATGTTTAGGTGGTAGTGATTATATTATCATTAAATATTACAAAAGTAATGAAACTGATATTGATATTACTTTTTATAAAGATAAAGTAATTGCTTTTATTGAAAATGAATATATGAATGGGGAATATGACTTAACAGTACACTTTTTAACATTAGAAGAACTACAAGCAATAAATAAACAAGTAGAGGAACTTCAATGGAACAAGTAGAAATATGGAAAGATATACCTGAATATAAAGGTAAATATCAAGTATCAAACTTTGGTAGAGTTAAGTCTTTACAAAGATGGAGTGGAACAAAATATTACAATAGAGAATATATTTTAAATAATTATGTAAACAAGAAAAATGGTTATGTATATGTTTACTTAACTAAAAATAACAAAAGTAAGAATATAAGATTACACAGACTTGTAGCACAAGCATTTATACCTAATCCACACAATTATTTATATATCAATCATAAAGATTGTGATAGAACTAATAATAATGTAAATAATTTGGAATGGTGTACTGCTAGTTATAATGTTAAATATTCTTTCAAATATGGAAAAGCAAAAAGTAATTTTAGAAAGAAGGTAAATAAATAATGCTTAAAATAAAATCAAATGTTGATTTAAAAGAATTAGAAAAGTTTGGGTTTGTATTATCAAGAGATAAAACGGTATATGAATATGGAAATGAATACGAGTGTATAACAATATTCTTTTTCCCAAATCAAAAAGTTAAAACACTTTATTGTGATATGACGGAAGACAGTGTAAAAGATACTGATAGTCATTTAGAAGTATTATATGACTTAATACAAGCAGGTTTAGTAGAAAAGGTGGAAGAATAATGGACAAAGATTTGCAAATTGAACTATTAAAAAAAGATGTATCTTTTAAAGATAAAGAACTAGATAAAGTAGAAAAGATTTTTACATCAAGAGGTTTTACTAATATAGAACAAATGGCAACAATGTTTGATTATTATAAATTGGCAAGAGATAAAACAATAGACTATATAGAAAATGATATGCCATATCTACAAGAACCTGATGAAGAATTTGAAAGATGTGATGGCACAACTTATATGACTATGAAAGAATATGATACAAGCATTTTACTAAATAAGTTAAAAGGAGAAGAAAATGAAAACAATTAAGATAATTGATTTAATAGTAGATATAGCAAATAGAAAAGAAGTACCAAAGAAGATTAAATATCGAAATTATGTTTATATTTATGAAGAATATGAGGAACGCTATTATATTGGAGGTAATCCTGACAATTATTCTTTATTTAGTGAAATTTCATATTTAAGTCTAACATCTTTAATAAGTTTTTTAAATGATGAAATAGAAATAATAGAAGATACACCAAAAGAAGATAAGAAAATACCTGAAAAATTAGGTTTAATAAATTATTGTGAGGACCAAGCAACTTTATTAATACACCATAAAGTAGATGAAATAATAGATTATCTTAAAAGCAAAGGAGAATAGATATGGAATTATGGAAAGATATACCTAATTTTGAAGGTTTATATCAAGCAAGTACAAAAGGAAATATAAGAAGTTTAAACCATATAAGAAAAAATGGAACTAATAATTATATGCAAAAAGGAAAATTGTTAAAATTGAATAAAAATACAAGTGGTTATTTACAAGTGAGATTATCTAAAAATGGTATTGCTAAAACTTATAGGGTTAATAGAATTATTGCTTTAACATTTATTGATAATCCATTAAATAAAGAAACAGTTAATCATATAAACGGAAATAAATTAGATAATAGAGTAGAAAATCTGGAATGGGCAACTCATAAAGAACAAACAAAACACATGCACGAAATATTAGGTGTTCCTTATGCTGATTGTTCTAATTTAGTACAAAGGAGATGGAATAATGGAACTTTGGGTTCGTAGTCAAGATAAATTAGATTTAATAAAATGTACTAGCATACATATAGAAGAAGCACCTGGTGTAGATGAAGTTGCAATTAAAACTTTTAATTATGGTGACAAATACACTTATGTAGGGTATTACGAAACAAAAGAAAGAGCAATAGAAATATTAACTGATATACAAAGAATAATACATTTAAAAGATATGTATATTAATGATAGAGATGAAGTATTAAAAGCTTGGACTAAATTTACTGAAGAACAAATTGGCGATGTACGAACAAAAATGTCAGTTTATGAAATGCCACAGGAGTAGATATGGTGGTAAATATGAAAATAGAAATATGGAAAGATATAGAAAACTTGGCAAGAGTTTAAAAGGACATATAGCAAGATTTGGGCTAACAAAAAATATAAAAAATAAAATTGAAAGTATGGAGTATAGAATAAAAGGGGAATAATAATGAAATATAGAATATCCGATACAGGTTTGTATTACTTATTTACAACAACTAAAAAAATGGAATATGTAGACACTGCAGTAGGTATAGAACAGTTGTCTAATATTTTGAATAGAAGTAAACAAAGTGTAATCAGATCAATAAAAAAATTAGGCAGGAAAAAATTTATATTAAAAGATAAAGAAGGCACTGAATATTTAATAGTATCAGAAATGGAGATGAATAGAAAAAATGTTAAATAAAATAAATAAAATTAGAAAATTATTAGGAAACGAATATCATTTATGTATTAAATATAATCCTGATAATCCAGAATGGATATTATATAGAAATTATATGGATAAACAAGTTTATTTTAGTTTAGATAACGAAGCGATTATGAGTAGTGAAAATAATTCGCTTGATGATTTATATAAATTTGCAAAAGAACATCATAAAATAAATGGAATATTGGTAGAAACACATATACATAGTATAATAGCTTTTTTATTATTAATAATACAAATTATTAATATAATAATTATAAAAAGCGATTATGTTAAAGGGTTAATATTAGGAGCAGATTATATAATTATTATAAATTGTTTGATTAAATTAGTTGTTTTATCAATAAATAGCAAAAAAGAAGAAAATGAACTTAAAGAACAATTCAAGAGAAATATAGAAAGAAAGCATAAATAATGTACGAAATTGAATTAATAGATGATAATGTTTATGGTGGTTATGGAAAGCAAAAGTATAAAGTAAAGAATTATGATGGCGATGAAAATAAATTAAAAGAATTTGTAAAAGAATTGAACGAAAAAGCAAGTTTTTGGATAAGTTGGAGAATTATAAATAAAGAGTTAGGTATTCTTGAAGAAGAAATAGATCCATTAGATTAGAAGATAAAAAAGGAGAAGAATAATGAATAATAAGTTGAAACTTACTAATTTTACTTGTAATGGGAAATGCTCTGGATGTGGTCAATGTTGTGGAGATATTTTACACTTATCTAAAAAGGAAATAAAAGAAATAGATAAATACTTGAAAAACCATAAAGTTGATCCTACACCAAGAAGTATAATGGTCAATTACGATAATACATGTCCTTTTAGAGATAATGAAAAAAGAATATGTAAAATTTATGAAGTTAGACCACAAATATGTAGAGTTTTCAAATGTGATAAAACACCTGAAGAAGCATATCAAAATAGAGAATTTAATAATCAAACAAGATTAGCTCGAAGTATGAGAAGTTTATTTTTTAAAGATAATGCAGGTGCAAAATGGATAAAAGAATATCTAGGAAATACAATTTACGATAGAAACAACAAACCAATAGAATAGTATTTATTTCAAATATAAGCGACTTTTAAACAAAAACATATAAATATACTAGGGAGATGATAAATAATGCGAGAAGCACACAAAAACAAGAATAAGAGCATAATTAAGAGTAAAGATGAGATAATAAGAGAAATGGAAAGTATGATCTGGATGATTATAATAATAACTTTATTATTCTTATTAATAATAATTTATTATATTGGAAAGGAACAAACACATGAACAAGATACATATCAAGGATCGCCAAGTGTTTCTAATATCGTTGGATAAAGAAACTAAAGATAAATTGCAAAAAGAAGCTGAACAAAAAGGATTAAATTTAAGTGCATACATAAGAGAAATTATAAAAAATAGAAAATAATTTCTCTTTTTTTATTGACAATTATTTTTTTGTGTTATACATTGAGTGTAATGATGGTAGGTGGTAAATGGAAATGTGTATGAAGAAATAGAAAAAAAGATAATAAGAGAAGGGAAGAAGGTGTCATCATAGCAAACAAGAGAATGTTTGATAAAAAAGTTGTAGAAAGCGACAAATTTATAGATCTTCCAAATTCATCGAAAGCACTATATTTTATGGCAGGGATGGAAGCAGATGATAAAGGATTTTTTCAACCAAGAAGATTACAAAAGATGTGTGGGTTTAGTGATGATGATTACAAAATACTTATAGCAAAAGGTTTTTTTATAACATTTGAAAGCGGAGTTATGGTAATAACTGATTGGAATAAAAACAATTGGTTAGATAGTAGAAGAATTACTGAAACTGAATATATAGATGAATTAAATATGTTAAAACTAATAAATCAAAGATATGAATTCAAACTAGAAAATAATGATGCTAAGCAAATGCTAAGCCAGAATAGAATAGAAGAGAATAGAATAGATAAGAATAGTATAGAAGAAAAAGAAATAATAAAAGAAAAAGAAAAGAAACACAAATATGGAGAATACAAAAATGTATTGCTAACGGATAAAGAATTACAATCGCTTAAAAGCGATTATGATAATAGTGATGAACTTATCAAATATTTAGATGAATACATTGAAATGAAAGGATACAAAGCAAAATCACATTACTTATGCATAAAGAAATGGGTTACAAAAGCAGTAAAAGAAAACAATAAAAAAGATGAAATAGATTGGAATAGTGAAGATGAATAGAAAATTATATTCAACATTATGTGAAAACTTTAATAAAAATAAAAATGTAGATTATTACGATATGTTAAAAGAAATATTTAAAGATGAAGATCCAATATACATGGAAAGAGCAGTCAAGAAAATTATTAGCGAAGATAAATACTTCCCAACTGTTGCAAGAATTAAAGAAGTGCTTGATGAAGTATGGAAAACACCAATAACTGAAGAAGAAAAGTTAAAAAGATGGGAAAAAGAAGGAATAATACCTAGTTGTTTATCAAAAACACCACAGGATGAAGAACTAGATGATGAAGAACTAAAAGCACTACAAGAAGATTTTGATTTGTTATTTGGATGAAAAGATATAGCATTATTCAAACAACAAAAGAGTGTTTTAAATGCCACACTAAATCAAATATTCATATTCACGAAGTATGGTTTGGTAAGAATAGGAAAAACTCAATTGAAGATGGATTAGTAGTTTACTTGTGTGGTAGACATCATAATTTAAGCAACGATGGAGTACACTTTAATCACGAGTTTGATATTGAATTAAAAAAAATAGCTGAAAAAAAGTGGTTAGATACTTATGGTAAAACAAAAGAAGAATTTATAAAAAAATATGGAAAAAACTTATTGTAGTGATCTGATTGCAATGGTATAATTAATTTAGAAATAGAAGGTAGGTAAAAAAATGAAAGAAATTAAATATGAAGATTTGGCGAAAGCAAATGAAACAATTAAATCAATTGATGTAAAAGGCAAAAGTTATGCGGAAGTTAATCAAAGAATTAAAGCATTTAGAATGGTATATCCAACAGGTATAATTGAAAGTGAAATGTTAAGTAACGAAAATGGTGTTTGTATATTCAAAGCAATTGTTGGTTATCGTGATGATAATGAAATTTACAAACTAGCTACAGGTACTGCTTACGAAAAAGAAAATAGTTCATTTATAAACAAAACATCATATATTGAAAACTGCGAAACAAGTGCAATAGGTAGAGCATTAGGAATAGCAGGGTTTGGAATTGATACAAGTGTAGCGAGTGCAGAAGAAGTACAAAATGCAATAGCAAATCAAAATCCAAAAGAAGTAACAAAAGAGCAATTAGAACAATTAGAATTAGAAACACAATTACAAAAAATAATTGATGATAATGAGTTAGATTATGATGCAATTTGCGAGATGTATAAATTAAAAGAAAATGATATTCATTTCATGAGTATTAAGCAATTACGAAATGCAATTGATAACAAAGATAAATTACCAAAGAAGATAGGAGAATAATATGGAAGATTTTATACCAACATTTGAAGAAACAAATGAAAATAATTTATTAGTTAAAATTGATGAATTTGAAGAAAAGATTGAATTAATCAATAAACTTACGAAAGAATATGATGATTTAAAAAAGAAATTAAAATCACAAATGGTAGATATTGGGAAAGAAAATAATTTAGAACAAGTCAAATGGACTACACCTAAAGGAATTCAAATAACTTGCTCAATTGGTAAAAAAGCAGAATTTGAAGAACAAGAATATGAAGAATTTGACATGGAAGCATTTAAAAAAGAAGAACCTAATATGTATGAGAAATATTTAGTTAAAAAGAAAAAACAAGTAGCAATTCAAAATGCTAGCTACGATAGATTAGTGATAACAATGCCAAAGGAGAAAAAAGATGAATAGTGTAAATTTATTAGGAAGAATAACAATTGATCCTGAATTAAAATCAACCACTAATGGAACAAGTGTTACATCATTTAATTTAGCAGTTAATGGAATGAAAAATGATAAAGGGGAACAAAGAACTGATTTTATTCCTATAACAATTTGGAACAAACAAGCAGAAAATGTATGCAAATATGTACATAAAGGCGACCAATTAGCAATAGGTGGAAAAATACAATCAAACAATTATGAGGATAAAGAGGGGAACAAAAGAACTAGAATTGAGGTATTAGCAACTAATGTTCATTTTCTAGGTACAAAAAAGCAAGAAACAACACAAAGCGAAACACAACATGAAGAAGATGCTTTAGAAGATTTTGATGACCAAGTAATAGAGGATGATTTGGAATTGCCCTTTTGATTAGAAAGAGTTGATAATAATGGATTTATTCCTAGAATTAGAAAATAAAAGAAAGATGTTAGATACAAGTATTAAAGAATTAAGAAAGAGTGGTACTAATCTAGCACAATCTGAAAAAGAATATAAAATAGCATTGAGAACTGAATGCTTAAAATTAAGAAGTGAAGGAATGCCAATAGGATTATTAGACAAAGTATGCTATGGTGTTCCACAAATTGCCGAATTAAGATTTAAAAGAGATGTTGCCGATACTATTTATAAAGCTAATTTAGAAGCAATAAACTCTATTAAACTAGAAATTAGAATAATCCAAAATCAAATAGATAAGGAATATGGTAATGACTAGAGAAAAAAAACTGACAAAAGAAGCAAAATATGATGAAGAAATAAGCGGATGTAAAACAAAATGTGAATGTGGTCATGTAGTAGCAATGCCTGTAACACAAAGCAAAACAATATGTTATTGGTGTGGTAGAATTATAAGAAACAATTCAAAACAATATTTCATTCACAATTTGAAAAAAGCGATGAATAAATAGGTTACTTAAAAACTATCAACATTCTTTTCAAAGATGACCTCCAAGTTATCAACTTTAAAGAAATAAGTCAACCTATCTTCAGTAAAACTAATAAGCCACGAGTTTGTGATAGTGAGTTTGGTGGCGATTTTATTTTGATAGGAAGATGAAAATGAAAAATCAATTAAGTATATTTGATCTGATGAATGAAGAGTTTAAGATAGACAAACCCATTAGGTTAATCGAACTATTTTCCGGATATGGCAGTCAAGCAGTCGGATTAAAAAGATTAAATGCTAACTTTGAACATTGGAAAATATGTGAATGGGCAGTAAAAAGTATTCAAGCATATAAAGATTTACATATGCCTAATGATAATACTGATTATTCTAAAGAATTAAGTATAGAAGAAGTAAAAGAGTATTTATTTAAAAAAGGAATATCGAGTAATTATAATGAACCAATGACAATGGATCAAATCAAAAGATTACAAGAAGATAAAGCAAGAACAATCTATAATAATATACAAGCTACTCATAATTTAGTTAATGTACAAGAAACTAAAGGAGTAGATTTAGAAATTAAAGATAAAGACAAATACATATATATTTGTTCATATTCTTTTCCGTGTCAAGACATTTCGAATGCCGGATTAGGTAAAGGATTTGAAGATACATCAACAAGAAGTGGAATGTTATGGGAAGTTGAAAGAATATTAAAAGAACTAAAAGAAACTGATGAACTCCCACAAATTTGTTTAATGGAGAATGTTCCCCAAATTCACAATAAAAAGAATATGGCATCTTTTCAACGATGGATTAACTCATTAGAAGAAATGGGGTATTCAAATTATTGGCAAGATTTAATAGCAACTGACTATGAAATACCACAAACTAGAAAAAGAACTTTTATGGTTAGTATATTGGGGGATTATAAATATGAGTTTCCTAAACCTGTTCCATTAGAGAAAAAACTTAAAGATTTGCTTGAAGAAGTAGTAGATGAAAAATATTATTTAAGTGAAAAAAGAATAGATTATATATGTGGTAATGCAATAAATAAAGAATTAAAGGATCATATAGATAGAAGCAAAACTAAATTAAATAAAGAAATTGCATATACAATAACTACAAAACAAGATAGAAGAAATGGCGATGCGAACTTTGTGTTAGATGGATATGGAGAAACATCTATTGGAGATTTTCTTAAAATTAGAAATGCTAACTCTAAAGGATATTTAGAAGCACAAGATGGCGATGGAGTAGATATAAGCTCAAGAATGGAACATCATCGTGGAACAGTGCAAAAAGAAAAAGCACATACATTAGATTGCACAGGTGGAGAAGGTCATGGAGTTGTTGTAAATATGAGAAGAGAATTATGTAATACTTTATTAGAGAATGATAAAGTTGAAGAGAATGACATTATTAAAATAAACTATACAACTGAAGTAATAAATGGAAAAAAACCATATCATATGAATAATAACATATCTCCGACTTTAACAACTGCAAGTAATGATGAATTTGCAGTAGCAGTTAAAGATGCTTATACACCAATGGAGAAACAATTATTTACTGAAGATGGAAATATTAAAAGATATATTAATAGTGATATAGTAGATGAGTTTAAAGAAGGGCAAATGGCAACTACATCATTTCCAAATGGATATGGTCCTGTACCTAGAACACATAACGAAAGCATTGCATTAAATACAATAGATAAACCATCAGTTAAATATAATTTACGAATTCGCAAACTTACCCCAAGAGAATGCGGAAGATTGATGGGGTTAAATGATGAAGAGATTAGCTTGATCCTGCAACATCAAAGCGATGCAAGTGCTTATCATTTATTTGGGGATAGTTTGGTAACATTGGTGTTTTGTGCAATAATATCAACAATGATGGACAATTGTAAGCCTTTTGAAAAAATAATTGAAGAATTTTATTCGCAAATCTCCAATTAAACGATGCAAAATATTTATAGGAGATGATAATATGAAATATCCATACAAAAGAACAACATATAAAGGAAAACCAATAGATGAACATAGAAAAGTGATGGAACAATATTTAGGGAGAAAACTTAAAAGTTGGGAAATTGTGCATCATATAAATGGAAACAAAAGAGATAATAGAATAGAAAATTTACAAGTGATGACACAAGCTGAACATAATAGATTACATAAAGAGAAATTATGTAAAACAAAAATATGTGTAGAATGTGGTAAAAAATTTGAACCACCAATAAAACATAGAGGGAGAAATATATTATGTTCAAAAGAATGTTGGATAGAACATCAAAAGAAAATATCTCATTTTCAAAATATACCAATAGTAAGTTATAAAAATGGGTTATTGATAAAAAAATATAATTCTATAAAAGAAGCAAGTTTAGATGTTAATGGCTTATCAACTAATATAGTGAAATGTCTAAAAGGCAAAATCAAAAGTGCATATGGGTATCAATGGCAATATTTTTCTAACTGTTCTAAAATGTTATAATAAACTAAAGAAAAGGGGATTATAATGTTTGAACTATGGGCAAGAAGTAGAGAAACAAAGAAAGAATATTGTTTAAAGAGATTTGATGATGAAAGACAATTTGATTATTACCTAGATCAAGTAGATGGAGATATATATGAATGGGCAATGATTACAATAGGTCATTCACAATGCATCAGGTACAAAGAATATAAAGTAAAGCAATGTGTAAAGACTAAATAGAAATATTTAGTTTTTTTATGATCTGATATATAATCAAAATATGAAAGGTAGGAGAAAACAATGAAATTAAAAAAATGGGTAAGAGTGGTATTAACATTGATTTTAGTATTGATTGGTGTTAAATTATATTTCGCATCAAATAACTTTTCAATGGATGGAAATACAAATATGTCTATTTTGTGTTGGATGGGTATTCTTTTTGTAATTCCATATATCAATTTATGCATATGGGAGTAAAATTATTATTGACATATCGTACGAGATGATATATAATTTATATATCAACAAGAGATAGGCAATATAATTAAGGAGGGAAATTATGAAAAAATTAAAAAAAGAAGAATTCATACATAAAATTGTAGATGACACTTTGGAAAAATCTTTTTCGCAATTGCTTGATATAAATGAGTTTGATAAGTTTAAAGAAATATGCAATAAAGAAGGTTACGAAGTGGATGAAAAAGATTTTTATCTTTATTTTGAGTTTGTATATGATTTTGTGGAAGAAGCATACGATGAAGTATATAATTAATAAAAAATAAGAGAAATAACCATATTTAAGTTTTAATATGGTTTTTGTAGTGGAAAGTAGGTAATTAATATGGTAAAAGAACAATTAATAAATAATATAAAAGAATATATGAAAATGATTTCAAATAGCAATAAAGATGAAATTTTGGTAAATAGAGAAGATTTGGACTTCACTATTAAGTATGATGTTAAAAATAAACTTATATTTGTATCTTTATCTTGTGAAGATTTAACTGATTGTAACCATTCAACTTGGTGTGATCCTAAAAGATATGAAGATACAAGTATGTATGATTTAGATGAATTAAACGAATATGGATTAAGTGATTTAGATGCTATAGAAAGTTTATTAGCAATTATGAATGGAGATTTATAGTATGAAAGTATTAGATGTTAAAGTAGAATATACAGGTTCAGGAATATATGTTGCTTGGGGAAGTTTAGACAATGGAAACTTTTTTTCAATAAGTAGTGATGCAATGTATGAATATGATGAAGATGAATATAAAGCGATGGATGAAGAAGATTATGATGCGTACGAATGGGAAAACATTCATATCGTTGCTTCTTATTTGCCAAGTGGAATAAGTTATAAAGAAGTAATAAAGCAAGTTTATGATAAATGTGATGATAGTGATAAAGATACATTTGATATATTTAAAGCAATAAATGGGGATTTATAAGATGTACAAAGTAAAATACAACAAAGAGCATTACAAAGCATTTAAAGTTGATTTAAAGATAGAAGAATTAGAAGAACTTGAAAAAATGCTTAAAGATGATAATGTATCCAAAGCACAATTTTTAAGAGAAGCTATATTAAACTATGGAATAAACAAATCTATTAGAGAATATGCCAAAAGATATGGAGAAAGCATTAAAAAGTAAAATGCTTTCTTTTTTTTGTGTCTAGTGATAGAATTATATAAAGGATAGAAGATGTGTGTATGGATAAATATAAATTAAGAGAGTGTGCAAAGATAAGTAGTTGTGAAAGTTGTAAAGACAAAAGAAATTGCAATTACAAATCTATAATAGAACAAATGATTAAAGAGAACTTTATTCACATTGATTTAAAGCAATGGAGAGATAAAAGAAATAAAGAGGGTGGTAAGTATAAACATAGATAGAATGATTGAAATGTTATTAAGAAAGTTATCTACTCAACATTATGTGTTTTACATGGAAAGAAGAACATATAAAAACAACAAAGTTTATAAATCGTATGTTATAAATATAGACAGGATAAAAAAAGAATACAACAACAAGTGTGATTTATTGTATGGTTTAAAGGAGATGATATAGTTGGCAAAAGTAGATGATAAAACTAGAAAGAAAATTGTAGCTGATTATGTCGATAATCAAAGTTATTCAAAGACTGCAAGAAAGTACAACATTAGTGTTGAAAGTGTTAGAAGATTTGTTAAAGCAGATCAGGAGTTTATGAAAAAAAGTGAAGAAAAAAAGAAACAAAACTCAATGGATACAATATCATACATGAACACTCAACACGAAAGAAAAAAGAAAATATTAGATAAGATATTGGATGCAATAGAAAAAAAGAGCAATGATATTGATATGTTCACTAATATAAAAGATTTAGCAACTGCATATGGAATAATAGTAGATAAAGAATTAAAAGTGCTAGAGTTAAGTAAAAATAATCAAGAAGAGAAAGTATCAAAGATAGTAATAGTTAATTCACTTCCAAAGGATGAAGAAGATGAACAACACAATTGATATTAAAGATATAATAGCACCACATTTTTATAAGACATTTAATAGTAAGAAAAGACACCAAATATATAAAGGTGGTCGTGGATCAACCAAAACGAGTATGTTAGCCATTAAAATAGATGAGTTTAATCTTCAGTATAAAGAGTGTAATGCAATCATTATAAAGAGATATCAAAACACAATTAGAAATAGTGTGTTTAAAGAAATAAAGAGAGCATTAAAGAGATTAGGATTAACCGAGAATATAGACTATAAAGCAACGGTTAGTCCATTTCAGATACACTTATTTGAAACAGGAAATGATATTTACTTTTGTGGTGGCGATGACTACGAAAAGGTAAAAGGTTTCATTGATGAAGATGCTCCTATTAAAATGGTATGGTTTGAAGAACTTACTGAATTTGATGATGCGGATCAAATTGACCAAATCATAGCAACATTCTCTCGTGGTAATGATGATTGGTTTATGACAATGTATTCATATAATCCACCAAAGAATAAATACCATTGGGTAAACTTGTGGGCGGATAAAATGGCACAAAGAGATGATGTATTAATTCATCATAGTGATTATAGAAGTGTACCTGTAAAGTGGTTAGGTAGACAATTCATAGAAGAAGCTGAACGATTAAAAAAATATG
>OCVV011353364.1_pt1 | contig 13935 bp, 10 predicted proteins | sample 1539721 | NCBI WGS metagenome assembly OCVV01 (sample SAMN02144230, study PRJEB22623) | gut metagenome | biome: sheep rumen | host: Ovis aries | place: New Zealand
GATTTAAGCTTAGAGCCTATTTGCATCAAGAATACTGCCTTATGTAATTTAGTAATTTCATATTCTCTTTGACTAGGCTCAAGATTTGGATACATATTTTCAAGTTCTTGGGTAGTAATAAAGAAAATATCTTTTGGCAAATCATGTTTAATACCATATTTCTTTTCAATCATTTGCGCTAATTGTCTAATAGTCAAATAAATTTGTTTAACAGTCTTCTTTAAATATTTTCTAGTTCTATCCTTCTTTGTGATAATCTTTTCCCAATCCCATTGATCCACATAAGCAGAATGAATAGAGTCTAAATCTTCATCACGACGAATTGCGTTCATATTTGTATATAAACCGCAACCTTCTGAAAAACCATATTTATGTAGTGCATTACGCTTCCACTTAGCTAATGATTGAACAATTTCAACATCTTCTAAAATATTTTTAACATCAAAATTAACTCTACGTTCAACGCCATTTAAATTGTCGTTCAATCCTGTTGAAGGGAAAACAAAAAGTGGAGCACTGACACGAGTTAAATTTAATTTCTTGCATAATTTTCTTTCAAAATTATCTCTAGTATATTTGATAGCTTCTTCTGTTTCTAATACAGATAGCTTAGATTTATAATTTTCTGGTAATAATAAACGTTTCATTTTTTCACCCTTTTTTTCCTATATTATATCATAAAAGAATATCAGCATATATAAATATTTAAAACCAATATAAATAAATAGAAGTGGGTCCCCACTTCTATCATATTATTTGGTTTTATTTATGCTTAAACAATACATAATAATTGGCACTAACCCCATACCACTATCTATCTTATTTTTAATATCATCCTCATAACCATCGGGTACATATTGACTAACTTTAGACCACAACATTTTTTTAGTAAGTCTTGAGTCTAAATCAAATGGTACGATATCACTTGTACGCTCTAACCACTTTAAAGTCTCATATCTCATATCCGCTATAATCTCTTTATACTTAGGATTATCAATTTGATTAAATAATTCAAAAGGATCATTTATCAGATCATAGAATTCATCTTTAGTGTGACTTCTTGAAACATATTTATATTCCTTATTCCTACACATGATACCTTTGTCATGTAATTTATCATCTTTTTGAGCAATCTTTTTAGGATAATATTCATTATTAGGGCTTGTACCATTAGGACCATCTGAATGATATTCATCTGCCCAAGTTTCACCTGGTTCTCTGCCGCCTTCTGAGAAAACATAATCTCTACCACAAACATCCTTGTTTGCAATATTGGCTACCAAGTTTCGTCCAAAGTTTGTGTGTGTTTCTTTTGTACCAGAGATATCTAGACAAGTCTTATAAAAATCAACAAGTTCAACTAATGAATCATTGACACCAGGACTAACTTTATACTCTTTAGGGAGTTTAACCACAAATGGTACATTAGTTAAACAATCTTCAAAACTATTCTGACACTTTTCCACAAGAGAATAATCTCCAGTAAAATCTCCATGATCACTAAAAAAGAAAATTGCTGAATCATCATAAGTATTAGTTTCTTTTAAAGCTTTAACAATTTTCCCAAATTGATAATCAACTTTCATACACATACCAAGATATGTCGCACGAAGCTCATTATAATCATCTTCTGTATAGTCAGACATCTTCTCTTCTTTATTTATTGCATAAAGAATTGGAGCCTTATCCAAAGTATCACTTAATTTAATACGCATTTTAAGTTTAGTTCTATCAATTGCGCTAAAATAAGGATTCTCAACTTGATATGGTACATGTGGATAAAATAAACCAAGGAAGATACAAAGAGGTCTATCATCAAGAGGATTTTTAATACGTTCAATAGCTGCGTCTATAGCTTGGTCATCAGCTGAATAATTCAAACCATTCTCATCCACACCAAGTTCTCCTTTAAAATGAGAATAAAAATTTTTATCCCCCATTTCTAACTTCCTATCAACTTTTGGTCCTGGAGCTCTTTTAGTTGGATCATTGTAATAAATCTCATCAGCTAAAGATTCAGTCCAACCATCATATTGACCAGCAGTTAAATCATTTCTATCATTCATCCAAACATAGTATCCACTATCTTTTAATTCTTTAAGAAGACTAGACTCACCAGGACGAAGTAAATACGACATAGTTCTATGTCCGTTCGTATGTGGATATAGTCCTGTCATAAAGCTACATCTGCTAGGAACACATACAGGATTTTGACAAAATGCATTAGAAAAGCTAACCGCATCATTTTTTATAATATCATCAAGATTTGGAGTGTGACTAGCCTCATTTCCTAAATGATGTAATGAATCAGCACGCATTTCATCAGGATTAAAAATAATAATCGTAGGTCTTTTTTTCATACTATTCCTTTCTTTCTAGTTTATTTTTATTATATCTTATTTTTGATTTTTTTTCACAAATAGTTTATCATTTAATAAAGGTGATAATATGAAATCCGCTTCTATTTTAATTAAACCAGCTAGTGGTTTATGTAACCTAAATTGTAAATATTGCTTCTACAAAGATGAAATGTCAAACCGAAAAACTAATTCTTATGGTTTTATTAATAAGACCACTACATCAAACATATTAGATAAATTTTTGAATATCAAAGATTTAACTAATTTAACTATTGCATTTCAAGGTGGAGAACCAACCTTGATTGGACTTGATTATTACAAAGAATTTGTTAAACTAGCTAAAGAAAAAAACATCAATAATGTTAATATTTACTACACAATTCAAACAAATGCTACACTATTAAATGAAGAATTTGCGAAATTCTTTAGCGAGAACAATTTTTTAGTCGGTGTATCGCTTGATGGTATCAAAAATACAAATGATTTATATAGACTTGATAACAATAATAAACCTGTTTATGATTCAATTTTAAACGGGATTAACTTACTTAAAAAATATAATGTATCCTTCAATATTTTAACTGTAATTACTAAAGATGTATCTAAAAACATTAATACTATATACAAGTTTTATAAAGATAATAATTTTAAATATACACAATATATCCCTGTTCTAAATAAATTTAATAACTCCATGTGCTCATATTCATTAACGCCCCATGATTACACTATTTTTTTACAAAAATTATTTGATTTATATTACAAAGACATTATAAATAATAATTATGTCTACAATAGATATTTTGAAAATCTAATTTGTTTAATCTTAAATATAAATCCAGAAGATTGTTCGCTAAATGGCCATTGTTCAATTCAATTTGTAATCGAAGCCAATGGTAATGTCTATCCTTGCGACTTCTATTGCTTAGACAAATACTTATTAGGAAATATAAACACAAATACAGTGGAAGAACTATTAAAAGAAAAAGCTATAGATTTCATTAAAGAATCATCAAATTTAAATACTAAATGTACCACATGCAAATATTTTAAATTATGCCGTTCAGGTTGTAAAAGATATAAAGATGGCATAAACAGGAACTATTATTGTTCTAGCTTCATTAAGTTTTTTGATATGAATTTAGATAGACTTATAGAATTATCTAGGATTTTACCTCAAATTAAAAGAAACGTCTAAGACGTTTTTTTAATTTCTTAATTTATAATCATCAAGTTTATAAATCAAATCACTCTGTTCATTAAGTTTTAAGATAGGATATTCATCATATGTCCTACTTAAATATCCATCATTTACTAAATTCGAAATAACATTCTTAACATCATTAATTGAATGAATTGTTTTATTATAGGTCTTAATTTTATTTAAATATCTCTTCTTAATACTTTGATCCTTACTTCCGCTTATAATCTTTGAAATGATTTGACTACCATATCTTTCTTGTGTCAGTTTTATTGTATCAATCACAAGCTTAGCTTCTTTTAAGTAATCATGTGTCTTTGTATATTTCAAGCAATTTGAGCAATTATTACAGTAAGACATAAATAATTCTCCAAAGTGAGATACCATATATTCATGCAAACATCTTTTAGTTGTCGCAAATCCTACAACTTCCCTTAACTTTTCTCTTTTAACTTTCTTTAATATTTTCTTTTTATCATCATCAATATCTAAATCATCAACTAATGAAATAAAATATTCATTATTTTTTAAATCACTCATATTATATATAAGAGCACATTTGCTACTATTATTATCTCTTCCGGCTCTACCAATCTCCTGAGATAAATCTTCTAAAGACATAGGAAATGAATATACTACAACAAGTCTTACATTTTCTTTATCAATACCAGTACCAAATGCACTAGTCGCAACCATTAAATTAACTTTGCCAGACATAAATAAATCTTGATAATATTCTTTAACATCATTATCAAGTCCACCATGATATAGGCCAACATTATAATCTAGCCTCTTTAGTTTATAATATAGTTCTTCTGCATTTCTACGAGTCAAAGTATAAATAATGCCACACTCATTCTTAAATGGTTCAATTACCTTAATCAAATCACTGAATTTATCATTTGACTCAATCGTTTCATAAAATAAATTTTTTCTATCAAAACCGAATTTAAATATCTTAAAATTAAGTTTCGTAACATTCTTAATATCATTTATTACAGAAACACTTGCGGTAGCAGTAAATGCTGATACAACAGGAATTGACTCAAATATTTTTATAAATTCACCTATTTCACTATATTCAACTCTAAAATCATATCCATACAAAGAAATTGAGTGAGCTTCATCAAGAACTATTTGACTGACTTTAACTGATTTAATTATTTCAACGAAATATTTATTTTTAAACCTTTCTGGTGACACATATAAAAACTTTAGGGAATTCGCTCTTATTTCTTCTAATACACTATTTTGTTCATGAAATGATAAACTAGAATTTAAGAATCTAGCGTTTATCATATGTTTTCTTAAATTATTAACTTGATCTACCATTAAACTTATCAACGGTGAAATTACAATAGTTAGTCCATCCATACATAATCCTGGAATTTGAAAACATAATGATTTTCCACCACCAGTTGGTAAAATAGCCAATGTGTTTTCTCCTTTAATAATTGAATCAATTATTTCTTCTTGACCATCCCTAAAAGTATCATAATTAAAATATTTCTTTAAAGCTTCATACTTATCCATAAAAAAACACCTCTTACTAGAAAATAGTAAGAAGTGTTTATTTTTTCTCATTAATTAACTAAATTATTAGTGCTAGAATCATTATTAAAGAAACTTGTTTGATAATCAATCATATCAAACTCATCCAATAATTGAGTTAAAGATTCGATATAATATTTTTTTAAAGGAAAAGAATTATTAGTAATAAAATCAATAACATCTTGATGAGTGGTATGCGTTTCTAAATAATTTAGATATTCTTCTTTGCTAACCTCATGATGTTCTTTTGACTCAATATCAGTTAAATCATCATTTTCATAAAAAGTATATCCACATTCTTTACAAACAACTTTTTTACCATGAAGTGTATAGAACACTTTCTCTTCTTCAGACATTTCTTCATCTAAATTTAATTTTTTAACTAGATTAACAAGGTCTTCTGGTAAAGCTGCAATACCTGTCAAATTAAGAACATTCTTGATTTTTTGCCTAGATTGAATTGGATCAATAAATAAAAGGTCTGTTGATTTACAAATTGGGCAGTGTTTACACATAATATTCTCCTTAAAGACAAAGAAGATTCAGACTTACTCTGAATCATCTTCCTTTTTATACTCTTCAACTTCTTCTTCGGTTGCATCTGTGATTGTAAGACGAACTTTTTCAATTCTTCTTTCATCTACGACAATAACTTCAAAAAGTAGTTTTTTAGCATAATCTTGATATTGACCATCTTCATCTTCTTGAGTGTAAGATGCAATATAGGTCATTTTATCTCCTGGCTTAGGTAATTCTTCTTGGGATTCAAAAATCCAAGATGAAACTTTAGTCTCGTCAGGAGCATCACCGATATCAAGTTTGTCAAATAATTCATCGACATCACAATCACCATCAACAATATATTGATTTTCTTTGATTTTGTGAATCATTGAATATTTAACAGAACCTTCATCATGTTCGTCATATATTTCACCAACAAGTTCTTCTAATGCATCTTCCATTGTGACAAGACCAAGAGTATCGTTATACTCACCTGAGACAATAGCCATATGCATCTTAGAAATTTGTAATTCTTTTATAAGTCTATCAACGGTCATAGTCTTGTTAACAAATTTAGCCTTACGCATACAAGACTCAATAGTAACATCATTTGTACCTGCAAGTAGAGCACTAAAGAAATCACGCTCGTATAAAATACCTACGATATGATCCTTATCTTCTTTATAAACTGGTATTCGAGAATAATGATTCTCAAAGAATAGCTGCTTAGCCTCATCAATTGTAGACTCAACATCTAACGCTACCATATCTACACGTGGAACCATAATATCTTCAACTGTTTGATCATTTAAGTCAAAAACATTCTTAATCATTTCACGTTCATCAGCTTCAATAGAACCTTCTTCTTCCATTGTATCAAGAATAGAACCAAGCTCATCCTCATCAACACGAGGTTCAGTTTCACTCTTTCTACCTGTTATAATCTTTTGTAAAAATCTAAATGGTATAACTATAGGATAAATAATATAGCTTAATAACCATATAACAGGAGCTACTATTAAAGAAACCTTTTCATTATATTTTTTTCCAATTGTCTTTGGTAAAATTTCTCCAAAGATTAAAAGAACAACTGTCATAATGATGGTAGCATAAAGATTAACCAAACTTTCAGAAGTTTTAACAAAAATTTGCATAAAGAAAGTAACTGCAATAACGCTCATTGCAGTATTTACGATATTATTACCTACAAGAATAGTTGTAAGTATTTTTTCATAATGTTCAATACAAAATAATGCTTTCTTACTACCTGGTTTTCTATCTTCGACAAGAGTTTTAACCTTCGCTTCACTAATTGAAGAAAGCGCAGTTTCACTCATTGAAAAAAATGCTGATAAAATTGTACAAATTATAATAACTATTAATATGCCGACATTTACATGAGCAATTTTAGGCTCAGCAACTATATTGCTTGCTTCGTTAAAGAAGTTAGTAAGTGCCAGCGGCCACGAACCATGATCCAATTTATAATCAAGGCTAGAAGGTGAATGTATATATAAAACAGTCATCTAACACATTCACAGTTCTAGCAAGAATTTCAACTCCTCTAAATAACTTATTGATTTGACTTTTTCTATTAATTAATATTAAGCTCTTGAAACGTAAGAACCATCAATTGTTGAAACAATAATTGATTCATCTTGGTTGATGAACATAGGAACCTTAACTAAGAAACCTGATTCAAGGAATGCATCCTTAGTAGCGTTAGTCTTAGTATCACCCTTAACAGCTGGAGTAGTTTCAGCAACTTTAGCTGTTACCTTATCTGGAAGGTCAATAGTTAAAATTTCATCACCATAGAATTCTACAGAAACTTCCATACCTTCTTGTAAGAAGTTCTTTTCCCATTCAAGACGAGCAGCTGGGATTTCGATTTGTTCATAAGTTTCTGTGTTCATGAATGCATATGCATCACCTGTTGAATAGATGTATTGCATTGGCTTACGGTCGATGAAGCAAAGCTTAAACTTTGAGTCAGAACCCTTTAAAGCAGTTTCCATAATAGAACCAGTTCTAACATTTTTCATCTTAACTCTAACGTAAGCAACCTTATTTTGTAAAACGTGTTGGAATTCCAAAATTTTCATTAAGTTTCCATCGTATTCGATTACGACACCATTTTTTAAATCATTAACATTAATCATAATTAATATCTCCTTGTTTTTTTCGTACGTTTTTTATTATAACACTTATAGAATTTTTTGTAAATATTCCACAGCTTTGATGTAAGACTGCTCCTTTAGGTTAGTAATGCATGTATCACACACATCTTTAATGTAGTCTATTTTTCTAAAATCGTCCCTATTGAACACATCACTCAAATGTACTTCAACCTTTGGTTTATCAACAATTTCAAGCGCATCTCTAATAGCTACACTTGTATGAGTATAAGCTGCCGGATTGATGATGATTGCATCATAATCAAGCACTTGAATTCTATCAACAATTGCTCCTTCATGATTTGATTGGAAGAACATAAACTCATACATAGGTGCGCTTTCTTTTATCATTTGGTTAATTTCATCAAGAGTTTTAGAACCATAATGTTCCTTAGGTCTTTTACCTAACATATTTAAATTTGGTCCATTAATGACTAATATTTTCATATTTATTTACCACCTTTAAAATCTCTTTTACAGTTTTTGAAACAATTAAAGATTTTACAGTATAATCCTTAAAATAATCATATTTATCTTTTCTAAGGTTATACAAAGTTTTAATATCTATTTTTTGAGAGACTGGACGTACACTTGTATCTCGACTTATTCTAAATTCAAGTTCACTAAGTGGGCATTCAAGGTAGATAATAGGACCATTCATATAAGTCTTATTTATCTCTTTAATGACAATTCCACCACCGCATGATACAACTTGATTTTGACCATTCATTACATCTTTCAATGCCTTAGTTTCAAGAGTTCTAAACAACTCTTCACCCTCTTTAAAGATATCCGGAATTGATGCATTGTTATCACGTTCTATCTTCTTATCTAAATCTACAAATGTGTAATTTAACGTTTTAGCTAATTCCTTCCCACAAGTAGATTTTCCACTTGCCGGAAGTCCAATCAAATAAATATTCATACTAACTCCTTAAAAATACATCTAAATCTTTAATAATCTCATTAATTGTAGAATCAATATCATTTAAATTAACCAGATAGAAATGAGTATCCATTTGGTTCCTAAACCAAGTCATTTGTCTCTTTGCAAGATGACGACTATTCTTTTTAATCTCATCAACTGCAGTTTCTAAACTTACTTCATGAGATAAATAAGGAAGAAGTTCTTTATATCCAATCGCATTAGGGAATATCGAATCATTTGCAAGACTGCTAACTTCTTCAACCAAACCATCTGCAATCATTTTATCAACACGATTATTGATTCTCTCATATAAAACATCTCTGTTTTCCACATTTAAATAAATGATATAGAAATCATAATATGGTTTATGACATCCATTCTCAGAAGTTATAGATTTTCCAGTTGATTCAATTATCTCAAGAGCTCTTAAAACTCTTGTTCTGTTATTTTTATGTATTCTTTCTTTAATTGTAGGATCTTTAGATAACAACAAATTATAAAGTTCTTCATTAGAATAATCTTTATATTTATTTTCAAATTCTAAATCTCTATTTTGCCCCTTGAATTCATAATCATATAAAAGTGATTGAACATATAAACCAGTACCACCGGCTACAATTAGTGGCTTTTCACTTGAATCAATAATGCTACGAGCTCTCTTTTGGAACTCTTCAACATTATATTGCTCTCTTGGATCAAGTTCACTAATTAAATAATGCTTAACACCGCTCATTTCGTCTACTGTAGGTTTAGCACTACCAATATCAAGTTTTTTATATACAGCAACGCTATCAGCTGAAATAATTTCAAATCCGTAGTGCTTTGCAACTTCAATTGAAATCTTAGTTTTACCAATAGCTGTTGGTCCGACAATTGCGATAACTTTTTTCATTACATGATCCTCATAAACATTTTTTCTAAGTCCTTCTTACTATATCTGATGATAGTAGGTCTTCCATGTGGACAAGTGAATGGATTGTTACATTCACGTAATCTTTTAACAAGTGCAGCAACTTCTTCTTTTGAAATAATATGATTAGCTTTAATTGATGCTTTACATGAAATTTGCTTAGAAATGTAGTCTCTATAAGACATAACTTGTAAGTTAAAATTATTCTTAAAATCATTGATAAGATTATGAATAAAATCAGATACATCTTCAAGTCTTACCCAAGTAGGAATTTCTCTTACAAAATATGATTGTGGTCCACTTGGTTCTAGTTTAAATCCAAGAGATTCAAAATTCGGAATCAAATCAGATATCTTATCATATTCAAATTTAGTTAGTTCAACATTTTCGCTAACCAACAATTGAATTCTTTCATTCTTTGGGTTGGCAAGAACATTGTAATAATATTCATAATTGATACGTTCAGCAGCTGCATGTTGATCCATAATATACATACCATCTTCTGATTCAAATATTAGATATGTACCATGAATTTGACCAATGTAATTAAGATTTGGAATTCTATCATTACTCTTTCTCATGGCTAGTGGAATGGTCTCTAAATTAGAATCTACATCTTTAACATCTTCATCATTAACGGGTTTTAAATCCACATGATAATTATTTTTTTCTTCATTTAATTCAACACTTGTTTCTTTAAAATCATCACTGTTTTTTGAGGAAACCAAACTAGAAAACGAGAAAACATTTTTGTCATCTTCATCTATTTCTTCAACATTCTTTTTTATAATCTTCTCACCAGCAGATATTTCATTAAAATCTAAAGCTTCATTTAAATCATTTAAAAGAGAAGCTTTTTTATAACCATCTTGATCAACTGCATCAGGAATCAAATTTTCACTAATTAAGATTTTTCTAATATGAGATGTCAATAAACTTGCCATCTCACGTTCATTTGCAATCTTTATAGTCATTTTAGATGGATGAACATTTACATCAATAAGTAATGGGTCAATTGTAATATTTATTAGTGCTATAGGATATCTTCCTTCAGGAATTAATGTCTTGTAAGCTTCGCATACCGCATCATTAATCACATTAGACTTAACGAAACGACCATTAACAATTGTAGTAAGTTCAAGCTTATTTGATCTTGAAATCATATTCTTACCACAAGTTAAATTTACAGAGTAGCCTTCTTCTTTAAAAGAGTCAGTCACAAGATTTCTGGCTACATTTAATCCATATAATTCTCCAAACACTTCAACTATATCATTTGATCCATTAGTCTTATAAATAACTTTTTTATCATTAGTTAGTGTAAATGATAAACCAGGGTTTGCAAGAATAAATTTAGAGATTAAGAATGTGATTGAACCAAGTTCGCTCTTTAAGCTTTTTAAGTATTTAAGTCTAGCAGGTACATTAAAGAATAAGTTTTCAACCATTATCTTTGTACCACGATTCATCGCACATGGTAAAACTGAAACCAACTTACCTGCATTGTAATTTACATTAGTAGATTCATTTCCATCAGATGTGAACAATGAAAATTTAGAAACTGATGCGATTGAAGGAATAGCTTCACCACGAAAACCTAATGTAGAAATTCTAAACAAATCATATTGATTCTTAATCTTACTTGTAGCATGACGAGAAAAACACATCTTTGCATCTTCCTCACTCATACCAGAACCATTGTCAATTACTTCAATAAGTTTAGTACCGGACTCCTGCAAGTTAATTGTTATTTGGCTAGCACCGGCATCGATTGAGTTTTCCACTAATTCTTTGACTACTGATGATGGCTTTTCAACAACCTCACCGGCAGCAATCATATTGGCTAGATGAGTGTCTAGCTGAACAATTTTACTCACAATAAATCACTACTCCTTATATTCATTCTTTTTATCGTATAGGAAGTTTAACGCGTCTCTTCCTGACATATCTTCAAGATTAAGGGCTTCAATTTCGTGTAATAGCTTAATAGCTCTTTCCTCTTCTTTATGTTGAGGATCTTCTTCATATTGATCGAAGTTAAATAAATTCATATTGGCTTCTTTTCTAGTATCTTTTTCTGTCAATATTTCAAGAATCTGATCAGCTCTCTTTAATAATGAACGAGGTAATCCTGCAAGTGAGGCTACATTAATACCATATGATTTATCAACACCACCATCTAAAACTTTATGTAAGAATACAATCTTACCATTTATTTCTTTAGCTTCAACATGGACATTTTTTAAATGAGTTAGTGTCTTAGTCAAGTCACAAAGCTCATGGTAATGTGTTGAGAATAACATCGCACAACCAATCTTTTGATGTACATATTCAATAATAGCTTGCGCAATAGCCATACCATCATATGTAGCTGTACCACGACCAAGTTCATCAAATAGAATTAATGAATCTTTTGTAGCATGAGAAATAGCATAATTAGCTTCAAGCATTTCAACCATGAATGTAGATTGACCACTTAATAAGTCATCACTTGCTCCAATACGCGTAAAAATTTGGTCAAAAATCATAATATCACAAATATCTGCTGGTACAAATGAACCTATTTGAGCCATAATTGCAATTAAAGCTAATTCTCTCATAAATGTTGATTTACCAGACATGTTAGGTCCTGTGATAAGCATCTCATTAAATTTATTTAATTCAATATCATTAGCCACAAAATTTTCTTTTAGCATTGATTCAACAACAGGATGACGACCTGAGATAATATGTACAGTCCGATTCTTGTTAAATGTAGGACGAACATAATTTCTCTTTAAGGCGTTATCTGCAAGCGAAACTAAGCAATCAATTGTAGACACAATATTTGCAAGATGTTGCAAAGACTTAGAATAACTCTTTGCTAAATCTCTTAATTCTCTAAACAAATCATATTCAAGTTTGATGATTTTATCATTAGAACCTAAAATGATTTGTTCATACTCTTTTAATTCAGGTGTAATGAAACGCTCGGCATTAGCCAAAGTTTGTTTGCGCTCATAATGTCCTTCTTCATTTAAGTTCTCAATTTGACCTTTTGAAACTTCAATATAGTAACCAAAGACTCTATTGTATCCAACGTGCATAGTCTTAATACCAGTACGATCACGTTCAGATTGTTCATAATTTTGAATCCATTCATTACTATTTCTTGAAATTTCTCTGATATTATCAAGTTCTTCGTTATATCCTTCTTTAATCATTCCACCTTCTTTAATTGTTAGAGGTGGTTCGTCAACTAAAGCTTTTTCTAATTGCTCAAATAAAACGTCATGTGTATCTAAAGAATCAGCCAAATCTTTTGATGTAGGAACATTTAATTTAGAAACATTTTCTTTTAGACTTGGAATATTAGATAAGGACTTTCTTAATTGAACAAGATCACGAGCATTCGCATTACCACAAGAAATTCTACCAATGATACGTTCAAGGTCATAAATGGTTTTTAAACTATTTTTGATATCTTCTTTTACAACATAATCATTCTTTATAGCTTCGACATAATCAAGACGTGAATTGATTTCGTTCATATCTTTTAAAGGTCTATCAAGCCATTTTCTCATCATACGACTACCCATCGCAGTTTGGCAATTATCAAGTAAAGCTAATAAAGAGCCTTGCTTTTGATGCAAACGAAGATTTTCAGTAAGTTCCAAATTACGCTTTGTAAATGGATCAATTCTTAAAAAATCTTCATTTGTATAATATTTAACAGGCTGTAAGTGGGTAATATCTTGCCTTTGAGTTTCAATTAGATAATTAACAAGAAGTCCAATAGGTTTAAAGAACTTTTCTTCAAGTCCATATAAGACATACTTATCTTCATCATTTAATTGAGAATTTTCTTCAACTGAAATTAAAATTTGATAATTAGTCTTTAATTGGTCCAATTGACTAGCATTAAATGTTTTTGAAATAACAATTTCCTTACTATTTAAGTTAATAATTTCATTTAATGCGGTATTTAAGCTCTTAATCTCGGTTAAGTAGATTTCACCTGTTGAAATATCGGCATAGCTTAACACGTAATTATTATCAACCTTTGATAAAGATGAAATATAATTATTTTCTCTATCATTTAAACCAGTATCAACTAATGTACCAGGAGTGATAATTTTCACTACATCTCTTTTTACAAGACCCTTAGCTTGGCTAGGGTCTTCTACTTGTTCTACAATTACAACCTTGTATCCTTTAGATACTAATGTCTTTGCGTAATCCAAATAAGCATGGAAAGGAAGACCACACATAGGTACTCTTTCAGTATAACCTGCATCCTTACCAGTTAATTGTAATTCTAATTCACG
>OCVV011350362.1_pt1 | contig 13933 bp, 5 predicted proteins | sample 1539721 | NCBI WGS metagenome assembly OCVV01 (sample SAMN02144230, study PRJEB22623) | gut metagenome | biome: sheep rumen | host: Ovis aries | place: New Zealand
TTGTGGATGTATTCCAGGGAACGGACGTCGAAGCTCTGCACGACCAGCCTGTCTCCGAGGTTCTTGGAAAGAAGGAGCGGAATGCATACGTCGCAGAACTCTTTGTAGTCTGGCCACTGTACGCCTTCCCCTCTCCCGGTCTTGGACTTGATCTCAATGTTGTAGCGGAAAGCCGAGAGCCCCTTCTCACGCGCATAGTTCTCCGTGAAGTCAATCAGGGCCGAGGCCAGCGGCTTGTGCTCCTCCACCTTTCTCTGGGCGGGCCAGCGGTCTACCGGGCGCAGTCCCACATCGTACTTGGCAATGCTGTCATAGGGCATTTTGTAAAGGTACTCCTTTGGATCCTCCTTCTGGATAAAGGTTCCGTCCGGGCGGATGGAATAGCGAGAGTGGAAGTAGTTGTCGTGGGATACCACCACCTCTCCGTCGGCGCTGAGCTGAAGGTCAAACTCCAGCGTGTTCACATGGAGGTCCATGGCGTTTTTCATGGACGATACCGTATTCTCCGGCATGAGGCCTGCGCCGCCGCGGTGCGCCTGCAGGTCTATGTAGGAACGGTTGGAGAGGTCGAAGGTGTGGCTCCACTCGCGTCCGTCGGGGGCCTTCACCACCATGACCACGGTGGAAGCATACTGCGAGGGCTCTGCCGCATAGAAGTGCCACATGGGCTCGGGTTTCTTGTAGCCGGGAATCTTGGAGGCGTCTCCCTTGTACACGCCCACAATCTCGTCGCGGTAGTCGGGGGAAATCTCCTGCACCAGGCTGGCCTTTCCCTTATAGACACCGTCTTCGTACCATTCCACGCTCCAGGAAGCATCGGCCATCCATACATTGGCGAGGACGGCATTGGGGTGGAGGGGTGCCTTGTCCATGCCGATGAACTGCACCTGGAAGGTATCGGGATAGTCCAGGTTGTGCCACTGCCAGTCCACCTTTCCGTCTACGGAAGAGATGACCTGGTAGCCGCGCGGGGTGCCGTCCTTGCACCAGTCGGTGGCCCACCAGGCACCGCCCAGGGCAGCTGCGTTGTGGTCGGTGACAAAGTCGTTCACGGCCACGGTATTCATGATGTGCGTGTGACCGGAGAGGATATCTACGTAATAACCCTCCAGGATTTCCAGCATTTTGCCGGCGTTCTCGATGTCCTTGCTCTTGCGCGGGAACAGGAAGCGGATGGGACTGTGCTGGGCCATATAGATGTGCGTGCCCTTGGGAACATAGGCGAGGAGCCCTTTCACGAAGTCCAGGGTCTCCTGCGGATATCCTTCCTTATAATTATTGGAAGACTTGCCGGGGTCTTTGTCCCCGCTGGCCACAAAGATGAGGTTCTCAACACCAATCACAAGGTCGCGGCCCAGCCAGAAGGCATAGTTGTACGGGCCGAAGGCCGCCTCGTAGGCAGCCCCGGCGGCCACACCGCTCTTGTTCTGGATGTGGTCGTGGTTGCCGATGACGGCATAGAAGGGAATGCCGGTGGAGGCGATGGCCTCCTTGTAGGCATCGAACATCTCCAGCTTGTTCCAGGCAATGTCTCCGAGGGCGATGCCCACGGTGGGACGCAGTGCGCTGTACTTCTTACTCATGCCCTGCAGGTCTCCGAGCGGACGGCCCAGGAAGCGCTTAAGGTGTTTCTGGTTCTGCATCTGCGGGTCCGACACCGAGAAAAGGGTGTAGTCGGAACCCTTCCCGAACGGCTTCAGGTCAAAGTCAAACGTCTTGTTGCCGGCGACGGGCAGGTAGAACTGCGGCGCGCCGGAGGAAAAATCGGCCACATAGCCGGAAGGCGTGATGACAAAGACATAGCGGGCTTCCTTGTGGGTGTCCAGGGTGAAACTGCCGTCGGCCTGCGTGGCGGTGAAACGGTATCCGTCACTGACGACGACGCCGGCGAGGGCCTTCTCGCCGCATTTGACGCTGCCCTTGACTTTCTTGGCCTCCAGCGGAAGCGTCAGGAGGGCAAGGACGATGAGTACATTCAGAAGTTTTTTCATATCAGGGTACTATTCAATTCCGTATTTGCGAAGGATAGCCATGACCGGCTCCTCAATGGAGCGGGCCCAGAGGGTGTATCCGTGGTTGTCGGGGTGGATGCCGTCCACCGTGCTCTCGTGGTCCGGCGAGGTGGCGCAGGGGTGGATGTAGTAGACGTCCGGGTATTTGGCGCAGGCAATGGCCATGAGGCTGTCTGCGCAGGCAATGCGGTCGCTTTCTTTCTTGGCTGCAGCCGTGTCAAAGTTGCGGCCTTCCCGGTAGATGGTGCGCTGGAAGATGAGCGGTTTGCCCGGATGGGCCTTTACGAGACGCTCGATGAAGGGGAAGAGGCGCTCCTGGATTTCCTCCACCGTAGGATTGGAGAACGAGTCGAAGATGAAGGCGTCCACGGGGGCATCGGCCAGGGCGGCGGCAAAGTACGGCTGCAGCTTGGAGTTGCCGCTGCATCCGAGGCTCAGGAGCTGGATGCCGGTGTGGCGGGCAAACTGGGCCGGGTAGGTCATGCCCGGGCGGGAGGTGCTTATCCCATGGGTGAAGCTGGAGCCGAAGATGCCCACGCGGTGGCGGAAGGGGTTTTCCAGGGCTTCCAGGACAGCACCCTTTTCTACGCCAATCTGGACGGAATACTCCTCGCTGAGCAGCGGCAGGTACAGCAGGCACTCGTGCAGGGTGCCGTCGAGGGCCGATGCGAGTTTTACATCCTCGTACTTGCGGTTACGGGGACCGTCTGCTGCCCAAAGCCACTTTCCGTCCTTGTCGCGGATGTAAAGGTCATAGCCCGAAGCGCTGATTCCCATGGTATTGGAGGGATTCTCCATTTCTCCGAAGCGCGTCTTGATGCGGATAACCTTTGAATTGGTGCGGAATGCGACGGCGATGCCGGCCGATTCCCGCACCTGCCGGTTTTCGGATTTTGAGAATCCTTTGTACTTGACGGTGTCTACCCGGTGATACGGATTGGGTGTGTCGGGGAACAGTTTTCCAACTAGCGTAAGGTCAGATGCTTCGATGTAGCGGAGGTCCTGGGCGAAGGCGGGGGAGAGGGCCAGGAAAGCGGCCAGAATGATGGCAGTAACGATTTTCTTCATTACGAATTATGAGTTTTAGGTGACCAAAGTTAGTAAATAATTCGTAACTTTACACCGAAAAACTATGTTTTGAAATGAAGAAGCTGACCTGTGTAACCGTCTTTTTCCTAACCACATTCTTCTCCCTGCTTTTCCTGCATGCCTGTGGCAGCAAGGATAACCCCGATTCCGGGGGCGCGTCTGTCAATGACGTCCAGTTTACTGTTCCCGACAAAATGGATATCCCCTATGGGGCCGAAACCATCCGTTTCCACGTGCAGTTCGGAAAGAAGCCCGTGGCTGGTGACCAGATTGTCCTGGGCTCTCTTGCGCCTTGTCCCATAACAGACATCAAGGACTCCGAATTCAAGGTGAATATCTCTTCGCTCTGGGGCGGTTCCCTCGTGAGTGGGAAGTATACCGTTTCTCTCCGGCGCGGCAGTGTCTCCCAGAAAAGGGGAGAAATGCAGATTACCGTGGGCGCGCAGGAAGGAGATGTCCTTAAGCCGGCCGATGGTGCTACGGTCTATGGAAAGGTCCTCTGCGACGGAACCGGCGTGGCTGGCGTGAGTGTTTCGGACGGAGAAGAAGTAGTCCGTACCGACAAGGACGGCGTCTATCAGCTCAAGTCCAAGAAATATCACAAATACGTGTTCGTGAGCGTCCCGTCCGGATACGAGCCTTTCCGCCAGGGAATCCTTCCCGTTATCCATACCCAGCTGGAAAAAGCCGCTTCGGTAGCGGAGCGGGCCGACTTCCAGCTTAAGAAAGTGGAAGGCCAGGACAATTACACCATGCTCATGCTGGGAGACATCCACCTCGCCAACCGTACGGGGGACCGCAATCAGTTCAAGTCCTTTGTCAATGACATCAACGCATTCCGTTCCAAACTTTCCGGCCCGGTGTATGCCCTTACCCTTGGCGATATGACCTGGGATCTGTACTGGGAAGTGAACAATTACGGATATAAGGATTACCTGGCCGACGCCAAGGCCATCGCGGACCTTACCATCTACCAGACCATCGGCAACCACGACCACAGCATGTACCAGGTGGGGGACTACAATACCGTGGAAGAATACAAGAAGGTCATCGGCCCCACGTACTACTCCTTCAATATAGGCAAGGTCCATTACGTGGTGCTGGACGACGTCGAGTGCACCAACAGCAAGCCCACGACGGACGAAAAGGGAAACGCCTGCTATGTACGCGAGTACAATGCCAACCTGGTGCAGCAGCAGTACGACTGGCTGGCTAAGGACCTTTCCTATGTAGATGCCGCCACGCCCATTGTGGTGGCCATGCACATTCCCCTGTACAATGACAACGGAAGTGCCCGCATGGAGGGCGCCTCCAGGCTGGCCCAGATCCTGTCGGCCTATCCTGAGGCCCATGTGTACACCGCCCATACCCATACTATATATAATGTAGACAAAACAGCCTCGGGCCACATCTTCGAGCACAACGCCGGCTCCATCTGCGGAACCTGGTGGTGGAGTGCACAGGAGACCCCCGGCATCCATATCGGTCAGGACGGTTCTCCCGGCGGATATTCCGTAGTGAACGTGGCCGGAACCAGCTTCTCCTGGCAGTACAAGGCTACGGGCTCCGACGTTGACAGGCAGTTCCGCACCTACGACCGCAACGGCATCTCCATCACGGCTTCCCAGTATGTGCCGAATGCCGATGCTTCCCATCAGGCCGATTTCGAGCCCGGTTTCTGGAGCACATCCAGCTCGGCCAACGAAGTGTATATCAATGTCTGGAACTGGGATCCCTCCTGGAAAGTGGAAGTGAAAGAAGGCGGGAAGGCCCTTACCGTAAGCAAAGTGAAGGCTTACGACCCGCTTCATCTGGTGGCCTATACGGCCAAGCGTCTTAACAAGAACAAGACGGCCAGTTTCGCCACCACCGAGAACAGACATATGTTCAAGGTGACGGCTTCCAGTGCCAGCTCTTCCCTCGAGATTAAAGTGACTGACCGCTTTGGCAACGTGTACACGGAAACCATGTCGCGTCCCAAGGCGTTCAATACCGATATCTATCAAAACTAAACCAATACTACAGCCTCATGAAACAGATTAAACCAATTCTTGTTTCTGTGGTTCTGACCCTGGCCGCATGCTTTGGCATGTTTGCCCAAAACCAGCGTACATCCGTGTCCGGCGTGGTGAAAGACTCCGCCGGAATCCCTGTGGTGGGCGCTGTGGTCATGGTGTCCGGAACCAACAACGCTACCGTCACCGAAGCGGACGGCGGCTATACACTCCGCGTCCCGGCAGGCGAAGTGTCCCTGGAAGTGTCCTGCCTGGGATATGTAACACAAACCATCCAGGTCCCCGCCGCCCAGGGCAGCATGGATGTTACCCTCCAGGAGGATAACATGATGCTGGAAGAGACGGTGGTGGTAGGTTACGGCGTCCAGAAGAAGGTGAACCTTACCGGTGCCGTCACGGCCGTCGATGCCAAGGAACTGGAAGACCGTACCACCCACAGCCTCACCAACATGCTGCAGGGTGCCGTTCCCGGTCTCAACATCTCGACCTCGGCCGGTAACCCCGGCAGTGCCGGTTCCCTCAACATCCGCGGTATCACCTCCATCAACGAGGCAGACCCGCTGGTGCTCATCGACGGTACCGAGGGTGACCTCTCCCGCGTGAACCCTTCGGATGTGGCCAACATTTCCGTGATCAAGGATGCTGCGGCTGCCGCCATTTACGGTGCCCGCGCTGCCTATGGCGTTATCCTCGTCACCACCAAATCCGGTGATGACAAGGGCGGCAAGGCCAAGGTTCGTTACAGCGGACGCTTCGGCTGGGAAGAACCTACCGTTTCCACCGACTTTGAAACCCGCGGTTACTGGTCGGTATACACGGTGGATAAGTTCTGGGCCAGCGACGCCGGCAAGAACTACACCAACTACACGGCCCACGACATGGCCGAGCTCCTCGCCCGCGTGAACGACGTGACGGAGAATCCCGAACGCCCCTGGGTGGTGGAGGAAGTCCGTAACGGCCGCAAGCAGTGGATTTACTACGCCAACACCGACTGGTACCATGAGCTCTACAACGACCAGCATCCCGTTCAGCAGCACAACATTTCCGTGACCGGTGGCAACAAGGACGTGAAGTACTACCTCTCCGGTGCCTTCGACCGCCAGACCGGTGTCATCAAGATGAATCCGGATATGTTCCGCAAGTATAACCTCAGAGCCAAGATTGACGCCCGTCTCAATAAGTACATGCGTCTTTCCAACAACACTGCGTTCTATACTTCTACCTACGATTATCCCGGTGGCAGCAGCATCCAGGATTCCTTTGCCTATGCGTCCCGTCACGCCCTGGCTTCCTTCCCGCTGCAGAATCCGGACGGAAGCTGGCTCTATGCCACTCCGCTCATCGGCTACAACGTGGCCAATGGCCGTCACCTGGTATTCGGCGAGGGAAAGCACCGCAACGAGCAGATCAAGAGCGACTTCTCCAACACCACTGAGCTCAAGATTACCCCTACGAAGCACTTTACCCTCACGGCCAACTACACCTACCGGCTCTACCAGAACCGCAACCAGTACCGCAGCGTCAACTTCAAGTATCGCCGCTATCCCGACGCTGACTACGAGTACTATACTTCCGGTGCCGGTGAAGACTCCCTGGAAGAGGCCATCAGCACCTATCAGCGCCACACGACCAACGTGTTCGGCACCTATGACAATACATTTGCCGATGCCCATCATCTGACAGTGACCGGCGGTATGAACATGGAGCACTGGATGAGCAAGAGCGTCGGTGCCATCGGCAAGAATCTTCAGTCCGAGACCCTGAACGACCTCAATCTGGTGGGTCCCGACGCCACGGGCGCCATCGTGACCGAGGTTTCCGGCGGCCAGAACGAATATGCCATTATGGGCTTCTTCGGGCGTGTCAACTATGATTACAAGGAACGTTATCTCGTTGAACTCTCTGGCCGATATGACGGTACTTCCCGTTTCCGCAAAGGCCATCAGTGGGGCTTCTTCCCGTCAGTCTCCCTGGGTTGGAGAATTTCGGAGGAACCGTTCTTCGCTCCTGCCCGCCGCGTGGTGGACAACCTCAAGCTGCGTGCATCGTACGGTAACCTGGGCAACCAGGTGGTCCGCACATCGGGTGGTTCCCAGAACTACTACGCCTATCTTCGCAAGATTTCCATTGGCGACTTTGGAGCCTACACCTTCGGTGAGGGCAACTCCATGGCCAAGTACTCCACCCTGGGCGCTCCCGTAGATGCCGATCTTACCTGGGAGACTTCCCGCCAGTACAATCTGGGTGTCGATTTCGCCGCTTTCCGCAACCGCCTCACCTTTACCGGTGAAGTGTACCAGCGCCAGACGCTGAACATGCTCACGGCCGGTCCTGACATCCCGGCTACCTTCGGCGCTGCTTCTCCCCAGACCAATGCCGCAGACCTCAAGACCACCGGTTACGAGCTCTCGCTGGGCTGGAGAGACGAGTTCAAGCTCTTTGGCAAGCCTTTTGGCTATGGCATCCGCGCTACCCTCAGTGACTACCGCACGTATATCACCCGCTTCAACAATCCCACCAAGCTGCTGAGCATGAGCTATTACGAAGGCATGCGCGTAGGCGATATCTGGGGCTTCGAAGTGGACGGCCTGTTCAAGACCGACGAAGAGGCGCAGCAGTACTGCAGCGAGGTGGTGGACCTCGGAAGCTACATCAAGAACCGTATGACCGGCGGCTTCCTGGCCGGAGACCTCCGTTTCCTGGACCTCGATAACGATGGCCATTACCAGATTGACGCCAACGGCAAGTTTGTCCTGGACGAGAACGGAAACAAGGTTCTCCTTCCGGAAGACCAGTGGCGCGTGAATACCCTGGGACTCGGCAGCAACACCGCCGATGATCCCGGTGACCGCAAGATCCTTGGTAACTCCCTGCCCAGCCTCCAGTACGGCATTACGCTCAACTTTGACTACATGGGCTTCGACGTGTCGGCCTTCTTCCAGGGAACCGGTAACCACTACTGGTACCCGGCCGGCATGAACTACATGTTCTGGGGCCCTTACAGCTACTCCTACGTTTCCTTCCTTCAGCGCGATTTCATCGACCGCGTCTGGTCTGAGGAAAACCCCGACACGTACTTCCCGCGTCCCCGCGCCTATTCCGCAACCGGCGGTGAGCTTTCCTACGTGAACAGCCGCTACCTCCAGAATATCCGCTATCTGCGCTTCAAGAACCTGACGGTGGGCTACACGGTCCCCGCCAGCCTCACACGCAAGATCGGCCTGGATAAGGTGCGTGTCTACTTCTCCGGAGAAAACCTCGCTTACTGGTCTCCCCTGAAGAAATACACTAAGTATCTGGATCCCGAATCGGCCTATCGCCGCAATACCGGCGAGGCTGCCGCTCAGGATCACATGAGCTATCCTTGGCAGAAGACCCTTATGTTCGGTATTGATATTACTTTCTAAAGGATGGAGGATAAGACAATGAAAAGATTATTCGTAGCTGCTTTTGCACTGGTCGTCTGCCTCACTTCCTGCAACGACTATCTGAACCGGGTGCCCAAATCTACCATGGCCCCCGAGAACTATTTCCGCAGTGAGACAGACCTTCAGCTGTTCTCCAACTCGTTCTACAACAACCTGCTTCCCAAGGCGCCCTATGAGGAAATGAGCGACCAGCTGGTGGGCAAGAGCCTCACCGCGGTACAGCGTGGCGGCAACACCCGCACCGTGCCTGCCTCCGGCGGCGGCTGGAGCAGCGGTTCCGGATCCTGGGGAGACCTTCGCAAGATGAATACCCTCCTGGCCTCCATGGGCCAGTGCGAGGACCAGAACGCCGTGGTCAAGTATACCGCCCTTACCCGCTTTTTCCGCGCCTACTTCTATTTTGGCATGATCCGCCGCTTCGGTGACGTGCCGTGGTACGACAAGGAACTGGAAACTACCAGTGAGGAACTCTACAAGGACCGCGATTCCCGTGAGGTGGTGATGCAGCATATGCTGGAGGACATCGATTACGCTATCGCGAACCTTCCTTCGGCCGTGAGCACCTATCGCGTGAACCGCTGGACGGCCCTGGCCCTTAAGGCCCGCTTCTGCCTGTACGAAGGAACGTTCCGCAAGTACCACGACCCTGCCGTGCACCCGGAAATGTATGTGATGCCCCTTCCCGCCGATGCCAAAAGCGCCAGCTTCTACCTGGAAGAGGCCGTAAGTGCCGCAGAGGAGCTGATGGCCGAAGGTCCCTACCGCCTGGCTCAGGTGGACGACTACCGCAAGCTCTTTGCAAACGTGGACGCCAATAAGGATGAATTCATCCTGGCCATCAAGAATGACCAGAGCCTCCAGGTATGCCACAACGCAACTGCCTTTGCCATGATGGTGTCTCAGGCCAACCCCGGCTTTACCCGCAAGTTCGTGGCCAGCGTCCTCATGGCCGATGGTACCCGCTTCACCGACCAGCCCGGCTGGGAGACCATGCAGTTTGCACAGGAAATGCAGAACAGGGATCCCCGTCTCTCCGCCATCACGGTGGGTCCCGGCTATGTTTATCTGGGAGATGAAACCGTATCGGCTCCGGATCTCAACTGCACCAAGACCGGTTATCAGGTGGCCAAGTTCGTCATGGACAAGACCCTGCCTGAATGGGGACGTGTGGACAAGTCCTACAACGACATGCCTGTCTTCCGCCTGGCCGAAGTCTATCTGAACTACGCTGAAGCCAAGGCCGAACTGGGTACGCTTACCCAGGAAGACCTGGATAAATCCATCAATCTTCTCCGCGACCGCGTGGGTATGCCCCATCTCGATATGACCGCTTCTAACGACAATCCGGATCCTTATCTGGGATCGGCCGAATTCGGCTACCGCAACGTGAGCGGCGCCAACAAGGGCGTTATCCTGGAAATCCGCCGCGAACGTGCCCTGGAGCTGGCCATGGAGGGCTTCCGCCTTTCCGACCTTACCCGCTGGAGAGAAGGCAAGTGCCTGGAGCAGCCCATCTACGGCGTCTATTTCCCCGGCAAGGGCATGTATGACCTTACCGGCGACGGCGTGGCCGACATCAATATCTGGACGGGCGTCAACCCCAAGAGCAAGGACATGGTGGACTTTGAACTGGGCGTGAATACCGGCATCATCCTCTCCGGTGACACTTCCGGCTACATGGATTACCATAAGAACACGGCCCGCACGTTTGATGAGAACCGTGACTACTACTATCCCATCCCCAGCAAGGAGCGCCAGCTGTATCACGAGGCTGGAAAGAACCTTACGCAGAATCCCGGCTGGGTGGACGGCCTGAGCTACTAACCTATAAGGAATGTATATTATGAAAATGACCCATATACTCAAATCGGCAGCCCTGGTGGCGCTGGGCCTGGCCCTTTTCTCCTGTAGCAAGAAGGAAGAGCTCAAGGAAGCCCGTGCCGTGGCTGCCAGCGACTCCTATCTGGAGTTTGCTTCGGTCAATGCCCCGGAGAAGACGCTCAGCGTCTACTCTGACGGTGCCTGGGCCGTGGATGTGGCCGACGAATGGATTTCCGTCTCGCCCACATCCGGAAAGGGCGCCATGGATATTGTGATTTCCGTGGCCGACAATGCAACAGGCGGTGTGGTGGACTTGCCCCGTGACGGTAAGATTACCATCCAGGGCGGCTCCCGTGAGCGCAATGCCGTCATTACTATCCATCAGGACGGTGATACCTACTATGGCGTCCAGACCTACACGCTGGCCCAGATCCGTGATCTGGAAGACAAGGATGTCGCCAAAGTGGCCGAGGCCCAGGCCATCGCTCTCTCGAAGGATGGCTTCATCGCCGCCGATGAGAGCGGTTTCCTCTATGTGAAAGGAGAGGGCGTCGCCCTTGGTGACAAGATTTCCTTCAACGGAGCCAAGAATACCCTCAATGAGGGTGCTGCTTTTGTGCTGGATGAATTCACTGTCATCGAGTCGCAGGCGGCCGTCGTGTATCCCACGGCGACGGATATCACCGCTTCCCTTGGCAGCTTTGACTTTGCTGCCTCGCAGTTCGTGACGCTGTCGGCTTCCCTTATCGGCACCAATGTCTATGTGAACCAGAATGTCCAGTTCCCTCTTCTTGGACCGCTGGAAGCCTTCGAACTGGGTAAGCTGGACCTGCACAAGGTCACCTTCACCGGTTTCAATGTGGGTAAGTCCCTGCTTCTTACGGCTGTGTCCGACAATGGCGCTGACGAAGCCCTCATCCCTTATCCGCTTAAGTTCAAGGTGCGCGTGGAGGATATCAACTACACCACCGCCAGCTTTGCCGAGGATAGCCGGATAGACCCTGTGAACGGTCTGGGTTACATCGAGTATGTTCCCTTCGACCTGGCCGGAACGGACGACAACAAAAAGTACAAACTGGATGTCTCCGACAAGAGCCCCCGTGTTACCGGCCCCTGGCCCGGTGACTACTGGCTCTTCTATGGAAACGGCGCCATCAAGGCCGGATCCGAGGTGCGTATCGCCTTCGAAGCCCGTACTTCCGCTACCGGTCACAAGTTCTGGATGCTGGAGTTCCTGGACGGCACCGAGTGGCGTCCTGCCTGCGAAGTCCTTTCGTCCAGCGAATCCGGCGAGGAAGTGCAGTACACGCACGCCATGAACGCCGACGGCTCTACCAACGTGCAGGCCGATTATACGGTCAAGTACCGTAAGAACACCGAACACGCTCAGTTCCGCTTCCGCTGCATGGCCAACTGGCAGGCCAGCGGAGCCGGCGCCCTGGCTGCCCGAAACGGCGGCTCGGCCCGTCTCACTGTGACCGATGTGGCCGATGACACCTATCAGCCCACCATCGAAATCATCAAGGAAGGAAACGGCGTGGAGAAGGATCCTGTGTATGCCGAGATTGAAGTGTCCTCGCACCTTCTTACCTTCAATGGCACCCCGAATGCTCCCAAGACGATCACGGTTACTTCTGACCATGACTTCACCCTCTCTTCCCAGGCCGACTGGCTGTCCTTCGACGTGACGGAGGGCCTGGCCGGCGAGGCTACAGACATCCAGGTAACCTGCGCCCCGAGTGAACTCTCCGAGCTGCGTCAGGCCACCATCAAGATTGTCTCCGAGGACTCTGAGAAGGTGATTGACGTGGTGCAGAGCGCTGCCGGCCAGCAGCTGGATCCGTTCATCAGCGTTACCGGCGGCAACCGCATCGAGGTTGTGGCCGACGGCGGAACGAAGTCCCTCAGGATTCAGAGCAATGTAGAAGTGAGCGCCGAGTCCCTCAGCAGCGAGTGGCTCAGCGTCGAAAAGGCTGGAACCAAGGCCATGGTGGAGTGGACGGAATTCGTCGTTACTTATGCTGCCAACGACCTGGAGACCGGGCGTAGCGGCCAGGTGCGCTTCTACAACGAAGAAAAGAACCTGGAAGCTGTGGTCACCTTCGTACAGGCCGGCAAGGAACCCGAGCCGCTCTATCCCGAAGGCGTTTATTTCCAGGATGACTTTGACTGGTTCAAGGATATTGCCGATGTTGCCGGCGCCGGAGACGGCGTGGGTACAGCAACTTCCGGTGCTACTGCTCCGAACGTATACACGTTTGATGCAACCGGTTCCCAGATGTTCCTGAGCCGCTTTGCTGCCAAGGGTTATGAAGATATGAATGCTGCCGCCCAGGTCATGTACCTGCAGAAATACTATCTCAAGTTCAGCAAGGGCAAGAACGTGGGCGGTCTCCGTCTTCCCAAGATGGAGTTTGGTTCCACGCCGAAGGATGTCATTCTGGAATTTGACTGGTGTGCCCAGATGGGCGGTACAGGTTCCGTGGATGCCGTTTCCATGAATGTGGAAGTCACGGGCGCCGGTATTTGCGCCGACAGCAACGCTGCCGTAAGTAACGAGTATCCTCACACGCAGCAGACCGGCGAAATGTTCTGGCAGCACGTCAGGATTCCACTGAAGGGCGTTACGGACGATACCCGCATCGAGATCAAGCCCAAGCAGTTTGGCGCCACTTCCGGTTACTACCGCTTCTTCCTTGACAACATCAAGGTGGCCGATCCCGCCCCTTCAGTGGACGATGTTCTCTGGTCGGAGAACTGGCTGGGCGGAGTGGCTGGAGATACGCCTTCCGTCTACCAGGGAAAAGACGGCTGCTCCACGGTAGTCTTCAATAACGGCAGCGTTACCTACTCGCAGAATTCAAACAGCACCAAGCTCTATGAAGACGGCCTCGTTTATTATAACAACTCGGCCAATATCACCGAGGAGGCTTATCGGTATAACCTCATGATTTCCAAGGGTAGCGGATTCTTTGATGTTGCCGGCATTCCCTGCAAGGGCGTGAAAACGGCCCAGCTTACTTACCGGAGCAACACCAAGGTTTCTGTTCACAAACTGGAAAGCCCTACTACGGGTGTAACCCTGAGTGAACTTGCCGGAACCCAGACTAACAAGCTGGATGTGGATGACGCAGCGCAGAAGTATATCAATACGATTACCTGCACCATTACCCTTGCAGAAGGCGTGGATTCTCTGAATCTCAAGTTCATCAACACCAGCGCCAGTTCCAACATCCGTGTAGACGGATTTGAACTGAAGGTGACGGAACTCTGGTAGTACCGGTTTCCCGTGATACGAAGAAGGCAGTTCATCCTGAGCTGCCTTCTTTCTTGCCGCGTTGACAGGAAAATGGCATTCTGTGCATTCTGCGTGTCAACGCGGCAGGGATTTCGGCGAAAATGGCGTAAATTACGGCCGCGTTGACAGAAAAATGGCATTCTGTGCGTTCTGCGTGTCAACGCGGCAAGAGGTAGCGCATCTTGCATTTTTGCCATCTTTTTCCTATCTTTGTATGTTTTAAGGAACAGTAAAAGAAATGGATAAAAACGAAGAGAAAGATATGATGGA